>Ga0315549_1001094_pt1 | contig 29075 bp, 40 predicted proteins | sample SalMarSW160200MG_FD_203101 | JGI IMG/M metagenome (GOLD analysis project Ga0315549, IMG submission 203101) | Salt marsh sediment microbial communities from the Plum Island Ecosystem LTER, Massachusetts, United States - Salt Marsh Sediment SW1601-200 ... | reverse complement strand
TTAAGAATTAATGTGTTAATCTTTCAAGAATATTCTTTTTAGCACATCATCAGTTTAAGCAGATTGTTTTTTCTTGATTCCTTGTATTTATCCAAATGCTCCCTGTCCACATGCCCTTTCTGTAAATGAATAATATTGTCAGCAGTTATTGAAAGTTTGCCAAATCCTATATCATCATTTTTACCCTGAGGGATTCTGATAAACTCATCTAGAGTATAGCATTCAATCTTGGGTTTTCCATTTTTATCATAAGTCTGGAGGAAATACACAATCTCTCCTTTTCTTACATGGTTTAACATTTTATTCAAGAGCTTCTAATCCTCTATTAATTCTATTAGCTTTATTAGTTGAATCAATTTTATGTAAAAGATAATCCACTTTCTTTTGAGCTTCATTTATAACAACAGAATCTTCATGAGTTCTATTTGATAGTTTGTAGTTATCATCTGCTAGTGGATTCACTACTTTCATTTTTTTTATTGTTGGTTGCTTAATATACCATTTACTATTACAAATATATAAATCATAGTTATTTTCATTTGAAGATCTATTTAAAAAACAAGTATTTCTATTATCAATAATTATCTTTTCATCTATATTATATTCTGGTGCCTTTTTACACCCACTGTTAATAAAACTCAAACCTGATATCAATCCTATTAATCCGTATTTCAATATTTTATTCATTTTACTTTTGAACTTAAATCAAGCAATGCTCTTGAATTATTTAGTAGTTTAATCAAAGCACATTCTGTTTTTGTTGGGTTCTGCTCATTTAATATTTCAACTCGTCTATCTGAAGATAAATGGTCAATTATTACACAAGAGTATTTTTTTCCATCATCTTCAATGCAGTCTGCCTTTGCTTTATCTTTTTGATATTTTCCTTTAATATTTGTATAATAAATTTTATAAACAAGACAACTTCCTGAATTTGGGCATATAATTTGTCTTCTCATTTTATAATATAATAAATTTTAATCAAAACCAAAAATTCTTTTCAACCAAGCAATGAATTTTTGCCACCAATTCAGATGTTCTGAAGTTGGTTCATCTTCAAGGTAGATTACACCCTTTGATTTGAATTGAGATAAGTATGCTTCTTCACTGAAAGAATCTTCTCCGATAGTTGTTGTTTTGCCTACTTCATCTTTATCATTATCTTTTCCTTCTTTAATATTAACTGAGAATTCAACTGTCCTGCTTGCTTCATTTCCTGCAGCATCAGTTGCATAGAAAGTAACTTCATGTTCTCCGTCTGCTACTTCAACATCATAAGTGAAAGTTAAAATTCCGCCTGTCATTCCCTGATAATCCATTGTAACTCTGTGGCTTTCATCAAGACTAAACTGAACTTCTGCAACTTCATTAATTTCAACTTCGAAAGTTAATTCAGAATCATCATATTCTTCATCTTCTTCAGGAGTTATAACTGTTATTGTTGGTGCAGTTGTGTCGCTAGGATTATAAACATTAACTATTCTTGTAACTTCATCTGCAGAGTTTCCTGCTGCATCCTGAACATTATAAGCAAGATTATAAATCCCTACAATAGAAGTATCAACACTCCCTGTAACAACAATGTTTGCTGTTATGTCTCCGTCAACATCATCCTCTGCAGTTGCACCAGCATCAGTGTATGTGTCTCCAAGAGCAACACTTGCAGGATTGTCTCCCAAAAGTGTGATTACAGGAGCAATTGTGTCTGGTGTTTCTCCACTAATAACATTAACTGTTCTTGTAACTTCAACAGCTGAATTTCCTGCACTGTCCTGAACATTATATCTTACTGTGTAAGTTCCTAAAACATAAACATTTACAGGGTTTGTTATTACAATGCTTCCTGTTATGTCTCCGTCAACATCGTCAAGAGCAGTTGCGCCATATTCAGTGTAATCTGTTCCGAGAGTCAATGTTATTGGATTGTCTCCCAAAAGTGTGATTACAGGTGCAGTTGTATCTGTGATTGCGTTTACTGTTAGGGAGAGTGTAAGGCTTGTATGATAATCTTCATCATCAGAATAAGTTATTATTACATTATAATTTCCTGATGTTCCATAAATATTTGAATCTGTAGTATAATCCCCTGCATAACAAGCAGTTCCTGAAATTGGAACTCCGTTTTCAGTGCATGGAGTACTCATAGAAGTATCATCTTCAAAAGCATAAACTAAATTAGAGTCAGAATCATACAGCTTTATATTGATAGTCATAGGAGCATCCATTGAGAAAATATCAACTGCAAAGTCAGCACTTTCTCCTTCAGTTATGCTTATGCTTGACTCTCCGTTTTCCCATTCACCATATATAGCCCCAAAAGCACTTACAGTGCTGACTAAAAAAACCGCAAGCATTAATATTGGTAAAAGTTTTAGTGTTTTCATTCTGCATTCTTCCTTAATTGTTTATCAACATATTCAGGAACATTTTCTTCATCAATCATATATCCACTTGAACGCAAACCATTTTCAGAGAAAGTTCCATCAATAATGTTTGTTAAAGTACTCTCTGGGTAAAAAGTAACATATCCATTAATCTTCCCTTCTCTCAAAAAATATTTTCTTGTTCCAACTTCTTTTAAACTATTAAAAGTTTTATTCTTATCACCTATATTAAATATCTTTGTAACATCATTTTTTATTCTTTGTCTTTCACTGGACTCTCCGCTGGATTTCCCACAGAAAAATCCTACAGTATATCCTGCAAGACCCGTGAGCATAGTACTTAATATTGCTACACCTATTGTGGTTTTTAATGTTTTTTTTGTCATTTTAAAATTCACGAGTGTATCTAAATCCTCCACTTATATCTTCAGTTGTAAGATTATAGTTTATCTCAGCACCAATTTGAGACCTTTCACCAGTTCTGAAATTCACCCCAACAGGAATGCTGTAAGAAACTTTAGAATCAATTCTTGAACTTGTCTTTGAACTTAATTGCTCATCATCAGAGTTCGCTATGTCTTTCATTATGTCTATTTGTTTTCTCACACTATAATTAGAATTGTTCACTTCAAATCCTGTATATGGAGAAACTTTTCTTTTGTGAAAAGGATGCAATTCTGCTCGAATAGCTGTGTTGGTAACATTTGTATTTTCCTCATTCATAAGAGTATATATTCCATGGCTTAATGGGTCTGTTTGAACATCCATTATAGTTTCGTCAAAACCTTTTCCAACACTTCCAACAACTGCAACAGGACCATATTGAAACCCAAGCTGTCCTGCTATGGATTTGTTACTTCCATTAACCCCAAACATTACATACCAGTTGTTCTCTTTCGCTGCTGTTGAATCTATTTTTTCTGTTTTTGTTTCAGGAAGTTTTATGTCTTCAGCAAAAGCGTCTGTTGCGCTTCCTTCAGTTTCTGTAATAACAAGTTCTTTTTCCTTGTCAAGACCTGCCTTGTAAACCCATGGTGAGATAATAGCAAGCTGTCTTTTACGGGTATTCCCTTCTGCTGGAAGTGCTCTGAGTCTGGTATAATCTTCAATAACAGGAATTAAATAGTGCTCCATTTCAGTTGAATCTCTGTTTTTTGAAGCTATAAGGGGGAAATAAAAGTCATGCTCAACTTCTTTTCCGTTTATTATTCTTTTCAAAGTTATTGTCTGTAATGGCTTAGACAAAATATCTTGTGTGTGTTCTGTTCTTATATAATTAGGATTTTTGTCGGTGATTCCATCTGCTTTTGCTGCCTGTTGATTACAAAGTATTTCTGCAAATATTCCCAAATCTCCTGTCATCTCCAAAGGCACCATTGTTATCTGGTTTCCGTCTTTGTCTTTAGCAAGTGTCCAGTAAAATGTATTGTCTTGATCAGCACTTAGTTTAAGGGGTTTTTTGGAATAAGCATCCCAGTCAAACATTGCTGTATTAAAATAGGAAGAAGCCAAACCAAGCTCTTCTCCGAACATATCTTCTATTGTCAATTCTTTTGCTTTTTTCCCTTCTACTGTCAAAGGAATATTCTGGAAGTATTTTCCACTCCCGTGTGTGACTTTTCTTTCTAATGCACCATTTACACGAATTGTGTCTGACTGAATGGTTGCGCCATAATTGTGGTCTTTAGGATAATTTGGTTTTTGCGCGTTATGTGATGTTGCACATCCAGAATATAACAGACTTCCTGTAACTATTACAGGCAGAATTACTTTTTTTACACTGTTAACAACTTTGCTAGCTAAACTTTTCATATGTTTTTTTCAGAAAAAGAAGTTTATAAACTTTTCTATCTGTTGTTATTTTTAGGTTACAGCATATCTTCACTATTATATAATAACTTAATTTTTATGCGGTATGGGAGAATTGAACTCCCGTCTGAACGTTGGCAACGTCCTGTTCTACCACTTAACTAATACCGCACATAAGATATTATTAAATCATCTATTTAAAGATTATTAAAAAACAGTTAGATAATTCAAGATTACTGCAAAGCTTACCCAAAGCAAATATGGAATCAGCAGATATCCTGCTAATTTATTTATTCTGTATGAGGCATATATCATAAACATTATTGAAGCCCAGAGAAAAAATATTTCTATAAATGCAACAAAAGGATTTTTTAATCCAAAATATAAAATACTCCAGAAAATATTCAGAATAAAATTAATTCCAAAAACAGCAATAATCTTTTTCTTGTCTTTTTTATTTTTAGAGTTTATCCAGGAAAAATATAATGCAACTGCTATTAATATAAATAAGATATTCCAAACAACAGGAAAAACCCAGTTGGGAGGGGTTATTTCTGGTTTTATTGAGTTATACCATTCAGTGTCTGTATTTGAAGAAGTAAATAAACTTCCTATAAATGCTACAGCAAAAACTATTAAAAAACTAAATACTAAAACTTTCCAGTTAACTTTCTTTTTCATTATTATATCCCTAATAATTTATATACTAAAAACACTGGCCAGACGAGTGCTTTTAAAAATCCTAAAACTCCTGCCCAGAATCCTGTGGCAGCAGATATATAATAAATAGCTGCACCAAGAAATCCCAATCCATAAAAGCATCCTGCAGAGTTTTTCTTAGACATGCATCTTTTAATGTCTCTTCTCATTTTCCCTCCTTTTTATTTTCTTATTTAATATGGTCCATCAAGGAGTTGAACCTTGGTTTGCTCGGTTTTTAATATCTTTATCTTTTACAACTTAGACACCTGTAAACGAGCCGTCTTAGCCGTTGGACTAATGGACCTGATTAATATATTAAATATTTTCTGCTTTTAAAATTTTGTTTTTAAGAAACATTTATAAATCTCTTCCCTATTTTTTCACTATGAAATCAGATGACAAATTGCAAGAGCAGGAAATTCCTGAAATGGGGATTGACACTAAGTATGCTCCGAAGAAGCCTGCTGTCGAGGATATGGGCAAGGCTCAGAAAGAAATGGAAAAAACAAAAAAAGAGCTGGAGAAATTAAAGTCTTTTATAATTAAAAAATACTCTTATGTTCAAAGCGTGAGTATTCTTCCGCCGCAGGCTACCAAGTTTTTTATTGAGGAAGAGGAAGCCCCGAAGGAAACAGAGAAATTTATTCATCTGCAGATAATCATTCCTGAGGAGAAATCCAAGGAAATTCCTAAGATAAAACAGGAAGTAATCAAAGAGATTGAAAAACTCAAGCAGAAAATCTGGCTTCATGTCAGAACCCCTGTAGATATATGGGAAATCTGCCTTGATTCCAAATTTGAACTGGTGGGAGCAATTGCATTATCTTTTCCCCTCTATGACAAGGGATTTTTAGGGGCTTTGCGGGTTGCGGAAATTCATAAATCACTGGTTGTCCAGAAATTTGACAAGTATGTTGTTAGTTATGTTCTTGGTGGAAGTCTAGTGACAGGCGAGACTGTTAAAACTTCTGATGTGGATGTTTTTGTCATTATCAATGATACAGATGTTAAAAGAATGTCAAGGCTGGAATTAAAGGAGAGGCTCAGGGGCATGATTTACCAGTATGTCGGAGAGGCATCTCATCTTGCAGGAGTCAAAAACAAGCTTGAACCGCAGATTTATCTTCTGACTGAATTCTGGGAAAGTGTCAAGGATGCAAATCCTGTTATGTTTACTTTTATCAGGGACGGAATTCCGATATACGACAAAGGAACTTTTATGCCGTGGAAGGCGCTTTTGAAAATGGGAAAACTGAAGCCATCTCCTGAAGCTATTGATATGTTTATGTCTCTGGGAGACGGAGTTATTCCAAGAAGCAAGAGAACACTTTTATCTGATATTTTTGTAAATATTTTCTGGGGAGTCACAACTCCTGCACAGGCTTTACTGATGCTTAACGGGAATCCCCCTCCGAATGCAAAAAAAGAATTAGTCCGTGATTTTAAAAGAGAATTTTATGATACAAAAATGATTGAGAAGAAATATATTGATTTTCTGGAAAAGGTTGTCAATACATGGAGGGATTATGAACACGAGAAGATAAAAGAAATTTCAGGAAAGGAAATTGATAGTTTCCTTGCAGAGACAGAGGATTTCCTAAAAAGGCTTAAGGAATTAAGAAAAGACATAGAGAAAAAGACAAATGAAAAAACAATTTTGCAGATTTACAGGGATGTTTTTGAGCTGCTGGAAACTATTGTCGGCAAAAAATCGCAGGAACAGATGATAGGCGGATTTGAAAAAGATTTTGTCAAAAAAGGGAAGTTTGCGCCAAACTCCCTGCGAATTCTGAAAAATATTGCAGGTGCGAGGGCAGAAGTAAAGAAAGGAAAACTAAGTTCTCACAGGGTTGATGAAGTGAGAAAGAACGCCGGAATTCTGATAAATGATTTGATAGAATATAATCAGCGGTGTGAACTGATTAATAAGAAGTAGGTGGCAAATTTTAAAGACATCATTTCGTTCAATCTAAACACTTTACTAACAAAGTTTTAAAAACTAATTTTCTTGATAATATTATAATAGGAAGATAAAATGACCACAGGAAAAATTGTACAATTCCGGAGAGGAAGGCATACTGTTCATGAGAAGCACTTTTTGATAGAAGTAGAAGGAGTAAAGAGCAGAAAAGATGCGGAAAAATTCGTCGGTAAAAATGCAGAATGGAAATCTCCGGCAGGAAAAATAATCAAAGGAAAGATTGCCGGTGTTCACGGAAATAAAGGGGTTGTAAGGGCTATTTTTGAGAAAGGGCTGCCTGGGCAGGCAGTTACAACCGGAGTTGAGATAAAATGAGAAAGGAAAAGATAAATGTGCATCTGGGAAATGAATATCTTGTTGAGAGATTTATTCAGGAAATTTATGGGAGTCCTTATTCTTGGAGCGGAGGAAAAGGACTTCTTGTTAAAGGATATCCTGGTTTTGATATTGAATCCAGAAAAGAATTCATGAAAGAGAATTATAAAACAAAAATTATTATTGGAAATATTGATGATAGAATAAGAGATAAATTAATTTATCTTGCAACAACCAAAGGATTGTCTTTCCTTAAGGAATTATCAAATATTGAAAAAATGGCTAAAGAAATTAAAGGAAATTTCTTGTTTAGAATAAACAGGGGGGTTGCATAAAATGAAAACAATAGTCTATCGTGTTGAGAATTTTTCAGATAATCTGGATGAAAAAGGAGAGCCAATGTCCCAGAATGATTTAGATAATTTGAACAAGGCAGATGTTTATAATGTAAGAGTGGGCAATATGAAAAAATCTGTAGGATTGACTACTGGGGAACTGTTATTGCTTGTGAAGAGCGGGGATTATAAAGAAATCTATGTTCAGGAGGTATACAGCAGGGCTAAAGAATTAACAGCAAAAGCCCTTCAGGATTAAGATGGCATCATTAACTGAAATTAAAATTTCGTTTGAATATTGCCATTCAAATAAGGAAGCAGAATGGCATCGTTAAGAAAAGCTGCATCATATTCAAAGAAAAAAGCTGTTCCGTTTACACGAATCAGCAAAAAAAAGAGCAAGTCTTATGTCAAGACAATTCCTCCGCAGAAAATTGTGAAATTTTCAATGGGGAAGGAGGATTTATTTAATCAGGGAAAACTTCCCCATCAGCTGACTCTGGTTTCCGGCGAAAATGCCCAGCTGAGGCATAATGCACTTGAGGCATGCAGGCAGTTCATAAACAAGAAACTGGATGAAAAATTGGGGGGGCAGTATTTGTTTAAAGTTATTCCTTTTCCCCATCACATTCAGAGAGAGAACAAAATGCTTACAGCTGCAGGCGCAGACAGAATGCAGACAGGGATGCAGTTGTCATACGGCAAATCTGCTGGTAAAGCAGCACTTCTGAAATCAGGAAGCAGAATTTTCTTTGTTGCTGTGCAGAATGAAAAAGCTATTCAGATTGCAAGGCAGGTGCTAAAGCAGATCAAGGCAAAGCTTCCGTGCAGGACAAGAATCAACTACGAGTTTCCGAGAAAGGCCAATTTGTAATTATTACTAAGTGACTACAAAATAGAAACATTTATAAAGTTTATATTATGGGAAATAATATGAAAAAGATAACAAAATACTTGATTGGAACAGGTGTTGGACTTGCTGTTCTTACTGTAAGTTATTTTACAGGTAAGCAGAGAGGATTTAATCAAGGATACAATCTTGGTAAACAAGATATAATAGAAAAATTAGACAAGGTTTCAAACATAGGGGTTGAAAACTGCGAACATGATATAAAGACATATAGAACAGCTAAATGGTTTAGCAACGAGGATGAAGTAAAAAGATTAGAAAATTTATCTAAGACTGCACTTGATAAAGAAAATACTGTGAAAGATATTGTAAGAACAATAAAAAACGATAAAATAACAATTGAATAAAATGGAAAAAACAGATAGTTCAAACACAACAGGGAGGAATATTTTAAAATGAGACGATATAAAGAAGATTTATTGAAGTATGGAACTTATAAAAAGGGTTATTATAGTCCTGACGAATATAAATGGTGCATGAAGGGAAAAAATATAAAAGATTATGAAAAGCCCCAAAGAGAACTTGAGAAAAAAATAGATGATATATCCATAGGGTGCGGTTACAATTTTAATCTTAACGTTTCTAGAGTGAATACTTTTACAAATAAATTAGGTGGAAGGATTAAAATACCTCTTAGGAGATAAAATGGCAGAAAATCAAGAAGCACCAAAATTGAATTTATCCTATGACTGGAATAAGTTAGAATTAGCTCAGGTTGCTCAGAGCTATCTTAAAACAGGGGACGAAAATGGAATGCCTCTTGCAAAAAAGTCTCTGGAATTAATGCTGGAGGATATAGGAGCTGAACCTGTATCAAGAGGAATCCTAACTGATCCGGAAGTTGCTGGGAAAACCATCAATAATTATCTAAGGGAATATTCTGTCCATAAAGCTGATCAGACTATCAAGGATTTTATAGCTTACCATGGAAAGAATATTGAAAAATATGTTGCTGAAAATACACCACAATTTCAGGAAGAATTAGCACCTTTTATGGATAAGAAATATGGTGATATTTTAATGGAAAATGAGAAAGCAAAACATATACTTAAAGGTAAAGAAGAATATGGTTTGGGTTCAGATAAAGATGTTGAAGATGCAAAAAAGACTGTTGAGAAATATGAAAAAGTTATAACAACAATCACTATGCTTGAAGGAAGAAAATTAACTCAACTAAGAAATAGGGTTGAAGATGAAGTAACAAAAAATAATTTTAAAATGCTTTATGCTCCTAAGAAAGAAGGAGAGGGAGAAAATTAAGTAAAATGGATTTAACAGATACTTTGCAAAATGCAGGAGCAGTTTTATTTGATACAGCACGTCTTGCAGTTATTGTTTATGGATTTAAGAAATTGGTAATAGACAAATATATACCATTTGCAGAGAAATTGCAAGAAAAGTATGATAAAGAAGAAAAAGAAGCTAGAGATGATTCCAGAATTGATGGTAAATAATACTTAAGATTTAGATTTTAGCCAAATCTAAAAAAGAGGCTGGCAAAATAAAACATGGCAAACAGCCGTCTTGAAACAATAAGTGAAATAGCAGTAGAAAATAAAAAGTCTTTGCCAGAGGTATTTATAACTTACTTTATACTTAATTTTAGAATTTATGCGAGAAATTTTAGAAATAAAAGAGAATTCAGATGGTATGACCCTCATTTGGAAAGAGCAGCATACAGATTAACAGGAAGATATTTTGATAAACAAAGAAGTGGAAAAATCAGGGAATTAAAAAGACGTGAACAATTAGGAAAATAAGTGCTAACTGATTTATCATATAAATCTTTATATAAATTAAAGGCTTTCTGATTTTATGCCCTTAATAGACGAATTTGAAAGGATTTTCTTTGAAGAATTCATTAATCTGAGCCTTGATAATGTTGAGGATTATGTGAGAAAAAATAAGAAAGAAATAATCTTTTTATGTGATTCCAGGGAGGGGATAAATAAAAAAATTGAAGAGATGCTAGGGGAATTTATAATTAAAAAAGTCAGGGAAAATTATTATCCAAGATTGCTTCGCGGATGCAGTCAGATTGCCTTACCAAATCCAGAATATCTTGCTTATGCTCTGCAGGAGAATGAGTTTTCATTCGATGAACTGCATAAAATAAATCTTGGAGAAGATTCCTGGAAAAATGACTGCATAAGAAAATATTCAAAAGAAAATCTATTGAAAAAAGAATTTCAGAGAATATTTATTACCCCCTTTGAATAATCTTAAATTATTCGTTAACTAAAATAAAATGGAAAATAAAATACTTAGTCATATGGAACGCATAAAATCTGTTAGGAATATGGCAGTTGAACATAAGATACCTGTTAAAAAGGTCTTTGATATATATAATAAAGTTAATGATATGCTCTACAGGGTTTGTAATGAGAATAGATTATATAATCCCGATATTGAAAATATCACTTTTGCATCAGTAGAAAGATACTTTAGTCGTTTAAATTAACTTGTTAACTTACAATATCCTTGACTAACTGAGCCATTACACTCAAAAATTCTTCGGTTCTTTCCTGCCATTCATCAATTTCAACCCCTTTCAAATCCCTGCTTTCTCCGTGCGCAATCTTTTTATGAAGAACCAGCAAATCCCTGAACCATATAATATATTTCATTTTTAATTTTCCTGCATTGGCAAAAGTCTCCTTCAAATCTGCAGGAATATGTTCAGGTGACGGGGGCTGTACATGTGCAGCAATAAGAGCAGCATGTGCAGAATCAACCATTGCCCAGTAAAGCCCCTCAATAGAATTTAATTCAGAAATCTTGCTACGTGCTATGTGCATAGGGGCTCTCTGAAGGCAGCTGTAAATTGCTTCAGGAGTTGCTTTTATTTTTCCGCTTATCAGCAGACTCTTCAGCGGGTTAAAGAAACCTGCATAATCAATCATGGCTTCCCCGTATCTCAGAACATTGAGAATAACAGGATCGCCCCGCATTAAATCCTCCCACCATATGCTTAATTTTATTGTGTTAATATGAAGTTCGTTCTGGTAAGGATTGCTCTTCAGTAATTTGTCCAGCTCTTCTCTGTACCATGCAATCAGCTCCTGATCCCATTTTATAGAAGCGTCATCAACGACGATAATTATATCAATATCTGAACCGGCTACAGAGTTCTGCTTTACTATAGAGCCAAAAAGAATTATTGACTTTACAATTTTGTCAAATTTTTTATAAGCCTTTACTGCAAAATCCATAGCAATATCTGTTTCCCTTTTCAGTTTCAGGGTTGGAAAATCTTTTTCTGCTGACTGCGGAATTTTCTTCCTGAATTTTTTTTCAGCTTTTGCGGAAACCTTTTTCTTTGCCATCATCCTCTTTTATATTTTTATATAGTTTGTGCAGTTTTTAAATTTACTGGAGTAAAGTGATTATTCCAATCCCATTTGCAGGCTGTACAGATGATAATATTTCCCTTTCTTTCTCATCAGCTCCTCATGTTTTCCCACTTCAACAATTTTTCCCTGGTCTAAAACCACAATTTTGTCTGCATTTTTTACTGTTGAAAATCTATGGGCAATAATTATTGTTGTCCTGCCCTTAATTAATCTCTTTATCCCTTCCTGAACAATTTTTTCTGATTCAGCATCTAGTGCAGAGGTTGGTTCATCCAAAATCAAAACCTTGGGATTTTTCAGGAAAGCCATTGTTAGTGCTATCCTCTGTTTTTGCCCCATTGAAAGCTTTATTCCCCTTTCTCCCACAAGAGTTTCATATTTTTTTGGGAGTTTCATTATAAAATTATGTGCTCCTGCCGCCTTTGCGGCATTTACAACCTCTTCAAAAAGAGATTTTGGGTTTGCATATTTTATATTCCTGAGAAGAGTTTCATTCAGAATGCTTAAGTCCTGAGGAACAATTGCCATTTCTTTTCTTAGCCATTGTAGGTTTAATTCTGAAAGATTAACATTATCCAGGAGGATATTTCCCCTGGAAGGCTTGTAATATCCAAGAATTAATTCAGAGAGAGTTGATTTTCCGACGCCACTCTGTCCGACAAGAGCCACACTTTCCCCTGCTTTTATTTTAAGATTAATTCCTTTCAGGACGGGCTTGTCCTTTATATAGCAAAACTCCACATTTGAAAATTTTAGTTCTCCCCTGAGATTTGCTAAAATCTTGTCCCCATGCTTCATTGCCTCTGGAATTATGGATTTAAATTTGATTAGTCTTTTTATTGCGGCAGATGCTTTCTTGTGAGATTTGTAAAACTCAGTCACTATGTATAACGGATTAAACACCAGATTAATATAACCAAAAAACATAATGAATTCTCCCTGACTAATGCTCCCTATTCTCAGAAAGAAGATAGCACAGCTTAAGATGATAATAAAACTCAGGCTATAGACAATCCCCTGATAAAGAGACACCCTTTTATACTCTTTTGCGGAATTTCTTACAGTAGGCAGAATTTTCTCAAATAAAGTCAGAATATGCCTTTTTTCCTCTTCTTCCATTCCAAAATTTTTTACCAAAAAAGGATTCTGCAGTTTATCATAGACTTTGCCATATTGTTTATTGGCTACATGTATAAATTTCTCCTGGGCACTGAGAACTGCTTTTGCATATTTTATTGTAACCAGAATATAAACCAAAAAACAGAATGCTAAAATTAAAGCAAGCTGCCACTGGATTAAAAAAATAACAACCAGGGAAAATATTAATACAATTAATTGCGGAAATAAGGCAGAGAGACTTATGATTAATCTTTCTATATCCCAGGAACCCCTGGCTATTTTATTCAGAACTTCTCCTGTTTTTTTATTTTTATGAAAAGCTATGGGGAGAGTTAAAAAATGTCCGTATGCTTTTGCTTCCTCACTCCAGTTTATTTTTGCCCCTAGAATTTCCCCAAGATAAGCTGATTTATTTGAGGTATAATTTGAGATTAAACTTGCAATTAACCAGACAAATATCAGCGATAAAATAAGTGTCAGGGAAGTATTTGGAATTATTGCCAAGTCAAAAAGTTTTCCGTAAATATAAGGGATTACAATTGATAAAAAAGAACCGATTGTGGCAACAACTAAAATTGTTGTTACTTCCTTTTTATTTTCTTTTAAAAGATTTAAAATAAACCTGTTAATTGGATTCATTTTTTATTCCATCGGTGTTCCGCTCATCCTGCCGCCTCTGCCGGGAATCTGCCCGCCGAGTTCTACTGGCAAAGAAGCCATTGAAAATCCAGAACCCCATGTCTGATAATTCATCTGCGGAAGCATCTGCCCATATCCTGTAAAATAATTCTGCTGTAATCCTAAAGACTGATTCCAGAACGGCCCTGTTCCTGTCACATACATAGGAGAACCAAGTCCTTCAAAAGATTCTTTTAGCGGAGAAGTCTGCATATGCTGCCACCATTGTCCTGCTTCAATTATCTTCTTCACATCTTTTTCAGGAAGTTTTTCCATCATTTCCTTCAGAGGAACATTTCCCATGCCCATAGGAAGTTCTGTGTGTTCAAAACCGAAATTATCTGAAAGATGAATGTGCTTGACAAAAGGGGCGATTTTTTCTGTTTCCTGAATTATTTCTTTTTCTGTGGCACCAAATTTCCTGAGCATATTAATGTGCCCGACATCCCAGGTTGCGCCGATTAATCTTTCTGCCTGTGATTTTGCCTCTGATTCTGAAATTTTCCCGCTTTCAACAGCCTTTTTCACAAATTGCTTTCTTGATTCTTCGACGAGTTTTCTTAAGTCTTCTCCTGTGCTCAGGGTAAAGCCTGCAGGAGGATTTTCTATTGAAATTACAGGAGCTTTTGCTCCGAATTTCCTGAAAGCTTCAAAAGCTGCATTTCCGAAAGTTTTTGAAGACTGTTCAACTGCAAATTTTTCAATCGGAACAAACATTTCAGGAGCAACCCCCTGTGTTCTCTGCATAGAGTTCAGCAAATTCTGCATAGCCTGTGATTCCCCCATCACTGTACCCCCGCTCTTTTTCAAATCCTGCCTGAAATTCTCTGAAATATTTGCAAGGAGTTTTTTCTGCTCATCATTTCCATATTTGTATGCTCTGCTGAAAAGATTATTCACTGTTTTATGAACATCATTAAGATAATTATGGGCTGCCTTGTAATGATTCATTGCTTCCCTGTATTCAGGAACTGCGTTTATTTCCTCTTCCCTGATTTTTCCTTCCTGCAAATCTTTTAATACATGGCTAATCTGGACTTCGTTTTTCTGCAGAATCTCATCTGCTCTTTCTTTATTGAAGAATAACTGGGAAAGAGCATTATCCCATTCTGTTTCATTTGCAACTTCCAGCTGTTTTTCAGGAGTATATATCTCGCCTTTTTCAACAGGAATCTGCTCATAATATTTTTCTTCGCTTCTTATAGCTTCTTCTCTTGAAATCTCCCCTCTGTTATATTTTTCCGCCATTTTGGCATATTCTTTCTCTGCTCCTGGTTTTAATTTTTTCATTTCAGGATAATATTTTGTTTCTGTATCAAGAGGAACCATTTTTCCTGATTCCCTGTTTACTGCAATTATCTGCCTTGGTTTTCTTTTCTCGCCGAGAGTTTCCCACTCTGTTCCGGGAAGTCCTTCTGCAGAGTGGAAAGTTACAGGAATATTTCCGCTTGGGTCAACTTCATGGCTTCTTATAACAACATCTGCAATTCTCCTTTCTTCAGCTTCTCTGTTTAGTTCACTGAATCCGTGCTGGGTTATTCCTGTGGAATCCATTACAGGACCGTGAATTGAAACTTCCACCCCTGTTAATTTGCCTAATCTGTTGATTTCTTTCAGATGCTGCTTAGGAATTGAATCAAAAATTTCAGGAGAAACCAAAGCTAGTTCTATCTGCTTTACTCCTGATGCTAATTTTGCCGACGCATCTTTTAGGATATTTGCAGTTCTCGGGTCAGTTGTCAGCCCAAGGCTTCCTGCCTCAACATGATAACCTGTAAAAACATCCCCATAGGAAGGATTTAAAGAAGAATATCCTCCCTGATAAATATTGCTTATAGTATAATCCCTCTTTTCCATAATTTAACTAGAATAATTTTATTTATATAATTAACTAAAAGATGCTTATTCAATATGATATTCTTTCTTTAGTTTTCTTAAATCATCTATAATTTTTTTCATGTTTTTCTTAAATTTCTCTCTATTTTTTCCTGTATATTCTTTTAAACTTTTCTTCCAGGTATCTTCCATAAGCTTAAAAAACGGAGACATGCCTGAGCCAATAAGCGCGTTGATAATAACAGTTCTGCTATTATGGGTTAATTTTACTAATTTATCCATGATTTCAAGAAAGTTATCGTTGGTATCAAAGGATATTTTTTTCTTCTTTTGAAAAAATTTATTATATTCAATGTCTTTCTTATAAAAATCGCTAACTATTTTTCCCATATTATTCTCCTATTTCCATATAAAAGTATTATTTTTATATTACTTAAATATTTCTGTTCTGGGGGCTAAATTAATTTAACGTTATCTCGAGGGCTTGTATTTTATATCCCTTTTTTCAAACAAATTTCCTTTTCCTGCTTTTTCAATGTCAAATCTGTCGGGAGAACTATATTTTTCCAAGTTCCCTGATTCTTTTATTCCTAATTCAGAATTCCTGAATGCCACATTTTGTTTTTCAAAAGGGTTTCCTTTTCCTAAACTTATAATATCCATAGGTGCAATTCCTCCGATAATGTGCTCACCACCCATGTCAATATATTTCGGCTCTTCCTGACTTTTTCCTGCGAGATATTTAAAGCCCTCAGCATCATCTTCTTTTTTCTCATTTCCAAAACCAGTGGCTTCTGCAACCCCTATTTCCAGATTGGGCAGTTCTTCATGGGACAAAGTTCTTTCTAAAACAGGAGCCCTGCTTTTGATTGGCTGCAAAAACTCGACAAATCTGTTATCATCAATCTCTTCTTCTGCCTCTTCAATCTCTTCTACAAGTTCAGACTCTTCTTCCTGTTCAACTTTTTCTAACTTTTCTTTTTTTGATTTTCTGGGCATGATAATAACAGATTAAAGAAATATATAAAGTTTAAGGATAACCCGGAGTGTAACTCGGCATGCCATGGGCTTTCTTGTAAACATCAAAAATATTAAAGGCACTTTCGGCTGCTGTTTGTGCTGCAAAAGGGCGTATCTGGGTTTTCTCAACCCAGCTGTCTTTTTCAATAGTTGTTGATTTTTTTTCTTTTGATTTTTCAGGTTCTTTTTTTTCTGTTTTATCATATCTTCCAATAAGGGCTAGAAAAGGATTTGAGGTATCTTTTGCAGATTCACTTGCTTTTTCCTCTTTCTCTTCCAGAAAAAAATTAATTTCATCCTGCATCTGCTCCAGACTTTCTGTTGTTGCCCCCTCAATTAGTGTGAGCATATCATTCATATCTGATTTTTCCAGTTCTTCATTTAGTTTTTTCAGTTCATCATCATTGAGAGCATAGGCTCTGAAGCTTACTTCTGTTCTTCCTCCAAATGTATAATGAGACTGCTGCCCCATTCTTTGCGGGATTCCCCTGAATACAAAATCCACTAAAATGCAGGAATAATAATCTCTCTTTGTTTTTATTTTCTCAAGTTCTTTCGGCAATTTTCCTTCTGCCGCAGAACTCCTGACATCTATTTTTGTTTTTCCGAGAAGACTCAGTTCAAGAAGAAGTGTATTAAAAATTTTTACCAGAGCTGCATTTCTGCCTCCGACTTTTGATTCTAATTCCTGAGCAACCCTCAGATAGGGCTTTGCCCATCTTGAATAAATTTTGAGGCTGCTCACCTGGCTTCTCAGATAGGTTTTCTCAAGTTCATATCTCTTTCTTAATTCCTGTTCAGACTGCTGAAGCCAGAGATTAAATTCATGGATTCTTGGAAGAAGAATTCTTTTCACCCTGTCATTCAGGTCAAGTTTCGCAATATCTTTTTCGTCGTTAGCCACTAAAAATGCATCAATCAGCGTTGTGAATCCTGCCTGAGTCAGTGCCATGGCTTTTATTGAAGAATTTCCTTTTATTATGTCAACTTTATCCATCCATAATTGTTTCAGGGAAAGCATTGCTCCCTGAGATTTGTCCTTGTCTTTTGATTTAAAGTCATCATAAACTTGCAGCCTGATTCTGAATTCTTTCAGATCATAAATTATGTTAAGAACACTTCTGAGAACAGTGTTTACATCCCCCATTAATTTTGAAGCCTGCTGCTGCATAATTGTGGCTCTCTGCCCGAGTTCTGCAAAATGCCCTGAACCAGGCGACGACGCAAAATTATCAATGAGTTTCTCAGGAGCAAGCCCGAAGTCATTCATCAAATCAAGAATAAAGAAATAAATCGGTTCAAGAGTTTCTGAAGTGGAATCATAAGCGAGGGTGTGTGATGCTTCCATTCCTCCTTTTTCTATTTTAACTGTGCTTCCTTTTACAAAATATCGAACTGCCTGTGGTGTTACTTCTTCGGCAGGAATTTTGTCAGAAGAGCCGTATTTCTTCAGCAATTCTTTTCCATTTGATGCATAAAGAAGAGGATTGATTTTTCCTATAATCTGCTGAATTGTTGCAACCATGCAAAATTAAAGAATATATGTTTAAAAAATGTTTCTATAACATTTTTTAAGAAGGGTATAATAGTTGAAAGATTGCTGATATTCAGAAATTGATTATGGATCTCTTTTAGTTTTTTGTGAATAACAAGTTACCAGATAAATCTTTATAAAGAACGAGGGCTTGAAAAAACTATGGGGTTGTTTTCCAGAAAGAAGAAATTTATTGACCTGACAGGGGGATACAGGGGAGAACAGGAGGAATTTGAAGAGGAGAAAGAAGGAGGAAACTCCCAGAATAACTTAGAAAAGGATTATCCTGCAGGAAGCCCCGAGGACAAAAAAAGAAGGCTCATGAAACGGCTGATAAACATGAGCGAGAAACTTGAAGAGATGTCGACCCAGATTTATCACCTGCAGCAAAGAATCGAGGTTCTGGAAAAGAAAACAGGTGTTGGAAGAGAGGAATAATTTTTTAGATTTAAGTTAAATTAATAAATAATCAATTCTGTTCAATATTATGAAAAATCTTGAAAAAAAAGCACGTGCTTATGCCCTGAAAAATGCAATTCATTATAATGGAAAGGCAAATTCAGGAGCAGTTATTTCTGCATTATTTAATGAAGGGCTGAAAAGAGAGGAAGTGAAGAAATATGCAAGGGAAATCAATAAAATTGTTAATGAGGTGAATAAATTATCTTTAATTCAGCAGGAGAAAGAATACAAAAAGATTAAAGGTTTGGTTTCTGAAAGGGAGGTTAGGGAAGGGCTGGAGGAATTGCCTAATGTTACAAAAAAAGGAGTTATTATGAGATTCAGGCCTGCTCCCTCTGGTCCTCTGCATATCGGGCATATTATCTCAAATATGGTTTCCTCATTATATGTTAAAAAATACGGGGGTAAATTTTTGATAATTATTGATGACACTAATCCTGAAGAAACTCTCTCAGAGGCATATAAAAATATTAAGCGGGATTGTGACTGGATTTTCGGAAATGTTACAGAATATATTAATTCTTCAGACAGAATGGATTTGTATTATAGCTATGCAGTCAGTTTAATCGAAAAAAATAAAGCTTATGTCTGCACCTGTAAACAGGAAGCATTTAAGAAATTGGCTGAAAATAAAAAAGACTGCCCATGCAGGAAGAAATCCATAAAAGAGAATATTAAGGACTGGGAAAAAATGCTGGGCTCTGACGGATTTAAAGAAGGAGAAGCAGTTTTGAGATTTAAATCTTCTATGCAGGAACCAAATCCTGCAATGAGGGATTTCCCCCTGGCAAGAATCTCCCTGTATAAGCATGTAAGACAGGGAAATAAATACCGTGTCTGGCCTTTGATGAATTTGGTTGTTTCTGTTGATGATATTGAGTATAAAATGACACACATTATCAGGGGAAAAGACCACAGGGATAATGCAAAAAGGCAGAAAATGATTTTTGATGTTTTTGGAAAAAAATTTCCCTGGACTTTTTTTATGGGCAGAATAAAATTTAAGGATTTGCCTTTATCCAAAAGAAAAATCGTTGCTGCAATTGAATCAGGAGAGTACAAAGGAATGGAAGATATAAGGCTGCCGACTCTTTTTGCACTCAGAAAAAAAGGATACAAGCCAGAGGCATTTGCAAAATTCGCTGAACAGCGAGGACTTACAGAAGTTGACAAGGTAATGGATAGCGAGGATTTTTTCAGGATTATTAATACTTTCAGCAAATAAAAACATTTTTAAATTCGGTTTATGTAATTAGATTATAATCTATGCAATGAAAGGAGGATGACATGATAAAATACAAAAAAGCTATGTCTGATGTTGTGACTACCCTGATTATAATACTCTTGGCTATAGTAGCTATAGGAATTATCTGGATGGTTGTAAAAAATATCCTTCAGGGAAGTGCTGAACAGGTTGGGCTCGGAGCAAAATGCAAAGATGTAGAAATACATGCAACAAAACTTGAAAATACCACTGCTGACGGAACAGAGTATGCACTAACACTAAGCAGAACAGGAGCCGGAGACGAAATTGGTGGTGTTAAGATTGTCTTTTTCAATGATACGATAAACAGCGAGGTGCTTGATTTCGGAGAAGAACTCTCTCCTTTGGAAACCGCAACTGAAACTCTGACTTTAGCAGCACCAGGAGTTATTAATGCCGATAAAGTAGAGATGACTGTTTATTTCATAAGTGATTTAGGTGAAGAACAAATTTGCTCTACAACAGCGACAAAAGAATTTTAATTTTTTATTTTATTTTTAATGTTTATTTTAGGTAGTTAAAAATGGGAATTAGAAGAGCGTTATGAAATAGATTTTGTTAAATAAGTAAATCTTAGAGATTATTAAAAAAGAATAAGAACATAAACTTCATCATTTTTCCGGACTTTTGGAAGTTTTAAGCCGACTTCATCTCCTTTATTTCCAGAATCAACTGGTTTTTTATTAATTTCAATTCTTTCCACTTTTGAATGTGTTATGCCTGTTGTTTTTCCTATAATAATGATATCATCACCCACTTTTAATTCTGAAACTAATTTGATTGTGGCAACTCCTATTTTTGAAAAATAATTTATTATCTTCCCGACAAAATGCTTTTTCTCTGTTGCTTCGCTGTGTTCTGTTCCTGCAAAATCATCTGATGTGGGAAGTCCAAGATAAAATCCAGAGGAAAAACCCTTGTTGTAAACTTTTTTCAGCTCTTCAATTCCTGCTTTGATTTCTTTTTTTGTAAGCTTTTTATCCAGAGCTTTTCTGTAGGCTTTTACCACAACATCAACATATCTTGCATCACGATTTCTTCCTTCTATTTTAAAAGCCTTAATTCCTGCTTTTTTCAGTTTCTCAATGAATGGAAAAGTGCATAAATCCTTTGCTGACAGAATTTTATCATTCTGAACTTCAAGCTCATAGCCTTCTTGCTTGTCCTTAATAATATAAGAACGCCTGCACGGATGAATACATTCCCCCCGGTTTGCTGATTTGTTAAATAAAAACTGGCTTGTTAAGCATCTTCCGGAGATAGCCATGCACATTGCCCCGTGAATAAAGCATTCCACATCCATCACTTTTGAAATCTTTTTTATCTGCTTCAAATTCAGTTCTCTCGCCAGAACAATTCTCTCTGCTCCTAACTGCCTGTAAAATTTCGCGGCTTCAATATTTGCAACAGAGGCCTGCGTGGAGATGTGAAAAGGAATTTTATATTTTCTGCAAAGGTGGATTACAGATAAATCCCAGCAGATAACAGCATTAATTTTGCTTTTTATTCTCTTCAGAATTTTTTCAATTTTCTGAATTTCATTATTATAAATTATAGTGTTAAGAGCGAGGTATCTTCTTACATTTCCTGATTTGCAGATTTTTTCTATTCTTTTTAAATCACCAATTCTAAAATTTCCTGCGTTTCGCCTCATGGAGAATTCCTTTAATCCGAAATAAACTGCATCAGCACCTGCTTTCACAGCAGCAATCAGCATAGGAAAATCTCCTGCAGGCGCGAGGAGCTCGTATTTTTTCATTTTCTTTTGTCTTCAATTATGTCCTTTATTCTATGGGATAATAAGAAAAGCAGGAACATGAATCCCCCAAAAAGAAAGAAAAGATATTTGAAAGGAAGGAATAAAAGCAGAACTGAAGCAGAAATTCTTCCTGTGAGTGAGTACACCTCTGCAGTTGTGTTGTAAGGGCCAAAAAACCTGTTCTCATCTTTCTTTTTTAATGTATCCAAAAAATAAGTTACTGTCGTCGGTTCCAGCATTGCAAACCCAAAACTTGCGAGAACTAATAAGGAAAGGAGAAGATATATATTCTCAATAAAAAAACAAATGAAAGAGATTATAGTAACTATTGCAAATCCTATCTTGAAAGTTTTCTTAAATCCTATTTTTCCTGCCATTCTTGCGAAAATGTATTCACTGAGAATTAAAGGGACTGCAATTGCAAACAGAAAATATCCCACCCATAAGGTTTGCAAACCGCTTCTTATAATGTGCAGAGGGACAAATATATAAATAAAAGCCCACCACAAACTTGGCCCCCCGCCGAGAAGATAAGCAAGAGTTCTTTTTTTATCCCTGAAAAAAGCGAAAAAATTCTTAATTAAATTGCCGTCTGATTTTTTAGTTATGTGGGAAACATTTATCTTCGAAAGCCTGAAAAATATAAATGCCAGAAAAAGAAAAATTGCTGCAAGAGCAAATACGAGCTGTATATTATATTTATTAGAAATCCATCCTGCAACCAGCGGGCCGATTACCCATGCTATATTCATAAAAGTATAGACAAGCCCCTCGTTTCTGGAAAGTTTTTTCTTTGGAGATTTCTCCTTCATTATTATTCCAAAACTGGTTATTCTCAGGGTGTGAAATATTATTGCTATACCTGCGAGAACTACAAAAATGTAAAGTTTTCTGTTTAGTGCAAAAAGGAGGTAGGTTAAGGCAAGCATTAGCAGGGAAAAGCCGTATATTTTTGTCTTGCTGTTTTTTTCTATAAACGGAATAAATATGAAATAGGATAAAAGAGCAACCATTATCAGAATTGCAGAGATAAATCCGACTGCTGATTCGTTATGAACAAAACTATCTATGTAAACTGCAAAAATTGTATTTATTAATGATATTGAAAATGCAGTCAGCAAAACTACAAAAGAGAGCTTCGCCATTCCCGTCATAGCAGACACCCCTTCACGCTTTCTAAAAAATAAGACCATCTTCTAAATAAGTTAGTTAAGTTTAAAAATGCTTTTTTATTCGTAGAAACATGACAAATACTTGGAGTTGTCGGCATCATCAGAAGAGATATTCCTAGTGGAAACCTTTTTAATTCTTGTTCAATTAAATTAAATGTATGGCGGTTGTGGTCTAATGGCTATGACGCATGGTTGTGGTCCATGAAAAGGGAGTTCGATTCTCCCCTTCCGCCCTCAAACAAAGGAGGATAAAATGAAATTATTATTCATATGCAAGCACAACAGATTCAGAAGCAGAGTTGCACTTGCTTATTTTAATAAGATAAATAAAAATAAGAAAATCAAAGCGGAAAGTTCAGGAATATTAGAAGGCTTTCTTCCTTTAGATAAAAATCAGGTAAGGATTGCAAAAGAATTCGGGCTGAATATTCTTGGAAAACCAAGAGCCACAAGCATGGAATTATTAAAAAAACAGGATTTAGTTATAGTAATAGCAAATGACATTCCAAGAGCAATCTTTAGCTACAAATGGTATAAGGATAAGATACAAATATGGAAAATTAAGGATGTGGCTGAAGGAAGCGATACTAAAGGAAATAGAAGAATAATCCAAAGTGTAATAAAGAAAGTTGATATATTAAATAAACAACTGGGGAATAAAAAATGAAAAATAAAATAAATATATTATTTGTATGCAGGTATAACAGATTCAGAAGCAGAATCGCACTTGCTTATTTTAATAAGATTAACAAAAATAAAAATATCAAGGCAAAAAGTGCAGGGCTAATAAAAGGCAAACCATTAAATCCTTTCTCAAAGAAACTTGCTAAAGAATTTGATTTGGATATTAAGGGAAAAACACAGGGATTAACTTCAAAATTAATGGCTTGGCAAAATATTGCTGTTATTACAGCCAATGATGTTCCTCCGCAAGTATTTAATAAAAATAAAAAATATGGAAAAAAAGTAATTGTCTGGAAAATTAAGGATGTTGCAAATAAGAATAAATCGGAAATTGAAGAAATAATTAAATCTATAATTGATAGAATTGATATATTAAATAAAGATTTGGAAAGAGGAAAACTAAAATGACAACCGAAATTACCAAGGGATTCAGGGATTTCACAGGCGATGAAGCTGTGAAAAGGGCAGAAATCAGAAAAATCTTAGCTGAGACTTTTGAAAAATACGGGTTTGAGCCGGCAGAAACGCCAATTATTGAGCCTGAAGAATTTGTGAAAGGAGAAAATGCAAATGACGAGGCTGTTTCAGATATTTTCAAGCTTCAGGATAAAGGAAAAAGAAAACTTGCACTGCGATATGAATTCACATTTCAGCTCAGAAGATTGATGAAAAATAAAAAACTTCCATATAAAAGATATCAGATTGGCGAAGTTTTCAGGGATGAACCGATTTCTGCAAACAGATTCAGGCAGTTTACCCAGTGTGATATTGACACAATCGGCTCAACAATAAAAGATGAAGCAGAAATTTTGTCAGTTTCAAATGAAGTTCTGGAGAAACTGGGAATTAAACCAATAATTCTGATAAACAATCGCGCATTATTAAACGAGATTTTAGGAGATAACAATATTAAAGAAAAAGATAAAACAAATATCCTAAGAGAGATAGACAAGTATGACAAACTTCCTGAAAAAGAAGTCAGGGAAAATCTTAAAAAATACAAAGCAGAGAAAATTCTTGCCTTGTTAAAAAAAGGAGAAAAATATTTTGAGAGATTTGATTCTTACAGGGAAATTATCGAACTGATGAAATATTGCAGATTATACAGAATAAGAGTCTTCTTTTCCCCTACTCTTATCAGGGGTTTGAGCTATTACAACAAAAATGTCTTTGAAATAAAAGCAAAAGGAATTAAGGAGACAATAATTGCAGGTGGCAGTTATAAATTCAATAATGTTCAGTGCACAGGTGTTGCTTTTGGACTTGACAGAATAGCAATGCTGGCTAAGATAAAATCAGACAAAGGAAAAATCCTGGTAATCTCTCTTGGAAAAGACAAAGAAACAGTTGAACTTGCAGAAAAATTGAGAAAATCCGGCAAAATTGCCTCAATTTATTACGGAAAACCCTCAAAAGCACTTGAATTTGCTAACTCTTATAAATATAACCAGATTATTTTTGTCGGGGAGAAAGAAGTCAAGGCAAAGAAGTTTAAAGTTAAGGATATGAAAACAGGGAAGGAAAAATATATTAATATTAATGATTTGTAAATAATATGAAAAAGAGGCTGACTTTTTGGGACATTATTGCATGGGTTGTTCTTGCAGGGATTTTTATTTGGCTCTTGCTTAAGCTTGTGGGAATTATTCAAACACCCACATTATTAGAATATGCTCCTATTTTTGGAGCAGTTTATCTTGCTGGATGGGCAATGCATAAGCTCGATACTGCTTCTGATGATATAAGGGATTTGAAAAAATTCGCAAAAGATACAGCTTTTGAGATTAATAACATCAAGACAAAGTGTATTAAAAATCACGGAAGTTAATCATTCTACTTTAATCTCCCGTCTCCAGCTGTTTTCTCCTTCTTTTATATCTCTAAAAAATTTAATTTTTAATTCGTGTTTAAACAGCGGACAACCAAGAACAAATGTTTCAAATTCCCCGCCCTCTCCTGCAGCATGGATTTTATATTTTTTGTTAAGTTCAATAATCTCCTGTATAAAGGTTTCATCGATTATTTTTCCTAACCATGAACTATCTAATGGATAAGCGAATACACCAACAATAATCACCTTAAAATTATTTTTTATTAATCTCTGAAGATATTTTATTTCATCTATATGCCATAAAGGAGTTATTGATTTTAAATTTAATTTTTTACATATATTTTCTATTCGGGATTTTTGATAATTTGAAGCCAGTGCACCGCTGATTATGGCATTGATATGATATTTTTCCTTAGCTGACTTGATTGCCTTCTCCAAATCAGCCAATTCAATCTCTTTTTCTCCTTTTGTTTTTTGAATTATTAGGGGAATATTCATAACTTCTGCCTGTTTTTTGACCTGTTCAATTGAAGGTGTGTGGAACATGTAAGATTCTTTGTTTTCTGAAAGAATTGAGATTAAGCAGGCTAATTCATGCCCCTGCCTTTTAGCAAGATAGGAAGAATAAACAGAATCTTTTCCCCCTGAAAACAAAACACCAAGTTTCATTTTAAACAATATCAGATTCAATTTGCCCTCTTAAATAAGGGTCGTCATAAATGCTCTTTGAGATTTTATAAAATTTCCTGATTCTCTTTAAAATTTTTGAATGAATGTTCACTCTCTTTGACAAGGCAATTCCGATAGTATTTGTTTCAACAACAATTACACTTCTTGCATAGGGCCCTTTTACTCTTCGTTTCCCGGAAATTATATACTTTGAAGATAAAAGCTCGTCAATTGAGCCATCATGAATATTTGAAACAATTCCCCCCAATATCTTTTGTTTAAAGACAGTTTTTCCTTTTTCATACATTTTTAATCCTTTCTTCTTTAATATGCTGACAATTTCCTTTGCTATCGGGTCATTTGCTCCCAGCCTTCCCTGAGAATAAATGTAAATTTTGCTTTTGCTGGCATCTTCATGCAAATCCAGCACTAAAAAAGGCCTGTATTTTTTTGATAAACGCAGAACATAGGCACTGAATATCTTTGCAACTTTTGATGATGGCTCTTTTTCCCTTGGCTTGTTTGGTTCTTTTAAATCAATCAAATAATGCTCTGAATCCCCTATACTTGAAATATCATGGTTCCTTGACATTTTTTTCCTGTTTGGATATCTCCAGTTTCTCCAATATCCGCTTGGATTGCACAATGGCAGAAGAACCAGGGGGATTCTCTTGCCTACTTTGTTTATGAACTTTAATTTTTTTGCAATTGCATTAACTCCTGCAGGCTCTTCTCCGTGAATTCCTGCAATTATCCAGATTGCATTTCCTTTGTTTTTTGTTCTGAAGCCAATTATCGGCAGCAGAATATTCTTATTTTTTCCTGAATCTGCTTTTTGGTAAGCAATTATCTCCCCCACCCAATTTTTTCCTAATTTTGAAAAAGAATTATAAATTTCATCAATTGGTTTCCTCTTGTCTCTTTTATAAGTCTCTAATTTCGGAAGCCTTATTTGTAGTCTCATTTTATATCCTCTATTATAGATAATTAAATATGCTTATTAAAGTTAATTACTAAAAAATTATTTGTTAAGTTTATTCAAACATCTGCCCTAAGGGATTTTCAAAGTCTTTATTGATTTCCTGAAGTTTCTGCTTTTTTTCGTCATCGAGTTCTTCAATCTCTTTTTTTAACTCTTCCTTCAAATCTGCAAAAGGATCGCCTTTTTGCTCATAATAAACTTCCTTTAACCAGATAAATATCTCATCAAAATGATTTTCCTGCTCAAGCCAGACTTTTTTTTGGTGCTCTAGATGCAGCAACGGAGAAAAAGAGATTATCTTCTCATCTTTATCTCCTCCGGCAAATTCTGTGTAGGATATTCTTTTTTTGTCTTTATTTTCCTTGAAATGGCTGAATAATCTTCTGTAAATTTCGTTTATCCTGTCTTTTATGCTGAATTTTCTTTTTGGAAGGGATATGCCTGTTTCCCTGAGCGCATTCCTGTGTATTATTTCCTTTTTTATTCTTCTGTTTTCTGTAATAATTGCTTTGCTCAGAGATTCCATTAGTTCTTTTAGTGTGACTTTCCTTAATCTTGACATAGGGCTTTTTGGAAATAAGAGCGGGAATTCTTCATCAAGCTCAATTTTCTCAAGAACATGCTTTGCCTCGGCTTTTCTCTCAAAAAGAATGTCATCTATGCTTTTGATATACTTATTAAGCAGAATTTCTGATTTTATCCTCAATAAAAGGGCTGCTGCAAGAAGGACTTTGCTGGAAACAAAGAAATCTGCCTCTTCCAGTTCCTGAATCTTACCCAGGTATTTATCTGTAAGAATGGTTATGTTTATATCCCAGGGGTCAAGTTGCTCTGTATTAATCAAATCATAAATGATTTCCTGCCATCCAATTTCCCTGTTAAACAGAATGTCATGAATCTGCTCCTGTCTTATGCTTGCTTTTTCCTCTTTTATCATGAGATATCAATGAAACAATAGTTTTTAAGATTGATTATATTTAAAAAAGACAGCCTTCTGTTTAAATTATGAAAAAAATAATTAAAGCGTATAAAGAAACATATCCTAAAAATCTTGATCTTAAAGTTGGGAGGAATTTTCTTATAGGAGATAGAGTAAAAGCCTATTTTGAAAAAAAGTGGTATTCTGGAGTAGTTATTGATAAATATTTTAAAAAAGATAAAATAGAAAAAGTTCCTTATATATTGGTGAAAACAGACGAAAGAGTTGGTGAAACGCCAGATTTCCTTTTAAATGGTTTTGGACTGGAAGGGAGAGTGGATAATCTAAGAACAATTTTTGAGTGGGAAAATGAAAAAATATGGGGGGATGCGATGTACCATGAAGAAATAGAATGGGAAATGAGTGAAGAGGAGAAAAAAGAATGGGATAATCTGCCTTTTTAATATGAAATGTAGTGTATACCACTTTATCCTGTAGTGGTTAAATATCCTGATTTAATCCTTTAAAATGATAGCAAGATTACTACTCTCTGCTAATTACTTCATGTCATTTCAGAAGGGTAACATAACAGAAAAGTTTATATAGTAAGGGGTATTGTATTTCTTATCACCTCTTTTTGCCCAGGAGACGCTTCAGGCCGTCTATTTGAAGGCTTGAAGATTCTCCCAGGGTTATAATTATTACTTGAAAACCCTACCCAAATTATGTCATAATCTTATAAAAAAGAGAAAATTTAGAGGGCTTAATAAATTATTTCTTATGAATTAATTTGCCCAGTTATATTCTTAGTGCAATGCTAACGGGATTTTAAATGTTTATTAAATCTTTTAGTTAGTCTTAGTACAACCTTCTTCAAATAAAAAATAATAACAATCAGAGTCAATAAAATTATAATAAGGTAAAAAGGGTTTTTATTTTCAACTTCTTCCCAGACTATTTCTGGAGTACAATTCTGTTCTATTTCCGGGGTTTTGTATGTGTCTAAACAAGTGCCAATATTAGTGCAATTTCTCGTTTGTTTTCCAGACGAAAAACATTCGCTCCAATTTGTGCAATTCCATTCATACCTGCAACCTCCTTGGCCTGCTGCCCCATTTGTTATCTGTCCTGCTGCCCCTCCTGTCACTCCGCCTGTTGCAGGGTTGCTCATAATAAAAACATCATCTGGATTGTCAAAGAAAGTTGTGTTTGCCTGGACTAAGGATATTAAAAGTAAAAATATTATTAAAACCAACCGCCTCATTTTTTATGCACAAACTCCGCCAGCTTTTAATCCTGTCCAAGATGAACCGTCATAAAAACATAATTCATTTGTATCGCTATCAGCATAAATTTC
>Ga0315549_1001091_pt1 | contig 29090 bp, 21 predicted proteins | sample SalMarSW160200MG_FD_203101 | JGI IMG/M metagenome (GOLD analysis project Ga0315549, IMG submission 203101) | Salt marsh sediment microbial communities from the Plum Island Ecosystem LTER, Massachusetts, United States - Salt Marsh Sediment SW1601-200 ... | reverse complement strand
ATGTCGCAGACGCGCAGACGAATCCCGCTGGTCGCAGCGGTGCCGGCCGAGGTGGTTTGGGCGGCTTTAGACGCGGTCAGTTTTCACCCCCCGGGCCTCCCGCTTCTGTACCTCCGGAAGTTGCGATGCCACGGCCAACCCTGGAGGAAGTCGCCAGGATCAATGCCGAACTCCAGAAATTCATCGACACCAATAAGTCAGCTCACAAGGACCTGTTGAAGAAGTACGCTTCGCTGTTAGTCGTTCATGTCCCCCGCGACAATCCCTGTATTCGTCCGTCTGCCGGCATACGCGCCATGCGGCATGAAGCCTTCGTCGAAACCGCCAACACCGGTGATTTCGACATCCTTTTTTACGGAGATTCCATCACCGACCTGTGGAACGTGGAGGCCGATCCTCGGGGTAATCCGGGCGGTAAACGCGTCTTAGACAAGTATTTCGGTGATATGAAGGTCGCTAATTTCGGCGTCTCGGGTGACACCACGCAGGGTCTCCTCTGGGGCCTGCAAAACGGTGAGGGCCAGGGCCACAAGCCAAAGACCGTCATGCTCATGATCGGCACCAATAACACCGGTAGCGCCTCTGGCCCGGAGATCGCCGAAGGTATCGGCGCCGTTGTCTTGGAGCTCCGCAAGAATTTTCCTGATGCCAAGATACTGTTACTGGCCATCTTCCCGCGAGGTGCCGGTCCTACCGATTCCAATCGCCTCAAGGTCGAAGAAGCAAATAGAATCATCGCTAAACTCGACGACCAAAAGCATGTGTTCTTCATGAACATCAATGACAAGTTCCTTGACGAAAAAGGCGGCTTAATCGGCTTCCGCCCCGCAGATAACCTCCATCCGGTGGAAGAAGGCTACGAGATATGGGCGTCATCAGTCGCTCCCATACTCAAGAGTTGGATTAAGTAACCTGTAGATATAATTGTTGAAATGATAGTCGGTCAGGTCACCTTTTTTGGGTGACCTGACATCGTACAGACTGCGTCGAATAGGGAGGCTGGTTTCTTAGCTTCCAAGCAGGCGGGAATAAAGGTGTCTGATACGAATGGAGGTTGCATAAGCAGCATATTGTCCCCTCCATTGTTCGCGTGTTATCATTAATCTTGTATAACGTCTTTGATATCGAAGTATAGTCTTTGGCCCACAGCGTCCCGGCCTACATCTTGTCTTAGTCATTCGTGATAGGAGTTATGTATCGGATACTGTTAGAGAGTCCTTGAAGGCCGCCCAAACTTAACATTAGTATTACATCTTAATATTAGCTTTGCCTTTGGACCCATTTCTCTGTCTCTATTATGTCACCAGTGGAGGATTTATTCTGTAAATTAGAGGGAAAACGAGTTTATTTTTTGCAAATAAACTCACTTTCAAAAAATTTAGTACCGTCCCAAAGGTTGTGGTCAATCTGGCTGTTCGCTTCCCGAATAGCCAATTGCGTTTATCGCTTTGCCAGCTACCAGCAGAGCCGCAAACCTACAATATCCTCTGCGCAGAGCAGGAAATTACTATTGTCTTTTCCTGAAAATAACTTTACTATCTCCTTACCCACACGGAGGATAGGGCAACACAGGCGTGCGACCCGAGCGCCGTGTCGGTGCTATACCGCAGACCGGCCCAGGGAGATTCTCGGAGCTGTTTTATTACCTGCTGTCAGCCACAACGCGATAATCTCTTTTTGCCGAAATCATTCATCCCACAGCTTTTGGGACAATACTAAAAATTTTGAAAAAAATAGTATCAAGTGTACTTTGGCCAAGTTAACAAGATCGCATATTTAGATATTGAAATCCAACAAAACTATATTGTTACAGATTTGATAAGGAGTTTTATTGATTCCCGAATATTTTCAGGCAGGTCAACCCATTTGACAATAAGTTCTTTTAATTCGTCGGGGAAATTTTTGGGCACACATAGGGCACACTTTTGATGCAAACAAGTGTCCGAATAGTGTTTTGGGACTGTAAGCTTTTGTTCAAAACCAGAGTTTTGTGCATTTTCGTAAGTATCTGTAATTGTAATGCTTTGTGTTACTTTTGTAGTGCTTTTATTGTCTTTATGTAATGATGTGTCTGGAGCATCTAAGGGGGTTCGAATCCCCCCCGCCTCCAGTTTTTATCATAAGACCTTATAAATAAAGAGGTTACAAAAGCAATTCTTGTAAAAATGCTCTCGGGAGCAAAACCATACACATTGCTGGCTATCGACAACAGTATTTGAACCTGGCGTGAAGCTCCGTGGGGCCATGGAACACAGGTTTTGAGTCAATCGAACGGCGAAGCATTTTGAAAACAAAGGCTCTGATGTCTACCTTGGGATATATCCTACGAAGTTCTGGGAGATAGAATAAGGTTTATTAGATTGTTTCCAACTATAATATACTTTGTAGTGAATTGATTGAATGTTAAGACAATAAAATCTTTGAGAATAACACACATAGCAGTTTCATTTTGATTTGGCTTTTGCGAATTTCCAGTACAGAGCCGGCATCAAGAGCAGATTAAGAAGTGTAGAGGTGACAAGTCCGCCCATGATCACAATAGCCATAGGGTGTTCAATTTCCTGCCCTGGTTTATTGCCGCCAATGGCGATGGGAACAAGAGCGAGCGCGGTCGTCAAAGCCGTCATCAGAATTGGCGACAATCGCTCCAGTGCGCCACGAATAATTAATTCCTCACCAAACGGCATATTTTACATGTATTTCAGGGTGAAAGCCTGCTTCAGAATCTATCGGCTCGACTTCGGGAATTACGAACTTTGATAAGCACGTTGTACACTACCGGAGTGGCAATCAGAGACAGTAGTACCGACATACAGACTGCACCAATCACGGCAATAGCCAGGGGTCTGAGCATATCAGCTCCAGAACCGACGCCATAGGCCAACGGCAGCATGCCCAAAGCTGTTGTCCCCGAAGTCATCAATACCGGTCTAAGGCGACGCTTTCCAGCCTGAATCAGGGCATTTTCCAAGTCTATTCCCGAAACTTGCAGAACTGACGCGAAGTCAAGCATAAGGATGCCGTTCTTGGCTACAATACCTACGCCAATAATAGCCCCCAGAAGTGAAACAACATTAAGCGATGTACCGCTTATGTACAAAGCTAAAATAGCGCCAAACATTGCCAGGATGGCGCCAAATACGATTGCCACCGGCCCGGAAAAAGACCGAAATTCCGGAATCAGTATTGTGAACACCAAAAAGACGGCCATTGCGAGAATTATCAGTAAATGGAGGAAGGATTCTTGTTGTTGCTGATATAATCCACCAAATTCAACGATCTCCGGAGGTATGGATTCATCGTTACTTAGCCTGTTACGAATTTCCGTCATTGCGCTTCCAAGATCACGACCTTCCAGCCTGGCCGTGACGGCAACATCCTGGCGAAGATCTTCTCTGCGAAGTTCGAGCTGGCCTGGTTCCTCAACAATGTCCACGACCTGCGATAGTTTGACCAGAGTTCCATCGGGACAACGAAGAGGCAGATTTCGTATGCTCGCAATCCGATCAACATCACATGGGTCAACTAAGACCCGAATATCAACCAGTCGATCGCCCTGTAAAACCGATGAGGCCGTCTGGCCTATCATGGCTGTCTGAACGGCCGTCGCCACATCGTCTGTGGTCAGACCGAACCGCTGTGCGTCCACACTTCGCAATCGAAGACTCAGAGACGGACCCGTAATCATTAAACCATCAAAAGTATCCACGACTCCTTTGACTTTTTTAATTTCCGTTTCAATCTGAGGAGCTTTCTTTTTAAGGAATTCTATATCTGTTGAAAAAAGTTTCACTTCAATTGGTTCCGGTGCCCACATCAGATCACCGATCAGGTCGGAGAGTATGCCGGGAAATTCCCATTGAAGACCGGGCACGGCGACATTAAATCTATATCGAAGTTCGGAAATTACTTCCTCGGTTTTTCGGCTGCGGTCGGTTTTAAGTTTGACTAAGAAATCTCCCGTATGAGGCTCGGCGATAGCCAGAGCCAGCCGTGCGCCGGTACGCCTTGAATAACTCTCAAGCTCAGGAATGGTAAGTAATATCTGCTCGGCTTGCTTAAGCTGACGGTCCGTTTCGGATAAGCTTGTTCCCGGTCTTGCAACATAGTCAATCACGAAAGCACCCTCGTCCATTGGTGGCAGGAATTCGCTTTCGAGACGGTCATAGATTGCTATACCTGCAAGCAGAACAAGCCCGCACAAGCCCAAGGCGATCCAGCGATGATGCAATGCTACTCGAACAATACGCTCGTAAACCATTGCAAAAAATTTCAATATAACTCCGCCTTGCTCATCGAGTGTTCTTGTTTTCTTACGGTACATCCCGCTCATAAGCCATATCGCCATAGAAGGTGTAATCGTAATCGACAAGAGCAGAGAGATAAGCAGTGATACGGCCATAGTTAGTGCCAAAGACCGAAAGAATACACCAACGATGCCGTCGAGAAAAGCCAGTGGGATGAATACAACCACCGGTGTAAGAGTTGAGCTCAAAAGCGGCTTGAAGATTTCTCTAATGCCTGCTCGCACAACCTGGCCGCGGGGTACTCCACTCAATATCTTAACGTATATCGCTTCTACAACAATGATAGCATTATCGATAATTACGCCTATGGCGGCAGCAATTCCACCAAGAGTCATCAGATTGAAACTCAATCCCATTGCTTTTATCGCAATTAATGTAATCAGGACAGTTGTCGGAATCACCAGTGTGGCTACAAAGGTCATTCCCCAGTCTTTGAGAAAAAGATACAGCACAATAACAGATAGAAACAGCCCGAAAATAATTGCCTGCCACACGCTTTTGACCGATTCGCGCACGATTAACGACTGGTCGTAAAAAAGCGACAGTTTCAAATCGGGCGGCAATTCCTTTTTAAGCTCCCCCAATTCAGCCTTTAATATGTGGGCGATTTCGAGCGTGCTTCCCTCGGGCTGGCTACGAATATTCAGCAGCACAGCATTTTTCCCGTCGGCCGTAACCACATTAAAGACAGGCTCGGGTCCGCGCTCGACGCGGGCAAAATCTCTAATACGAATCGGGTGACCTTTAAAAACTTTAACAGCAAAATTTTCAATGTCTTCGATGGTTTTCACGCGACCATCCACAACAGTAAGATAAAGTGTGTGGTTTTCCTCGTGCATACCGGCCGGAGCTATGAGATTCTTTTTTATTAGTGCTTCTGTTACATCTGAAAAACTCAGTCCCGCCGCCTGCAATCTCAGTGTATCAACAATCACGTGATATTCCGGCGTTCGGCCTCCGACAAGGTCCACCCTGCCTACACCGGCAATTCGCAGGAATCGTGGTTTAAGCGTATAACGAGCTGTTTCCCAAAGATGTGTGATGTCACGCGTTTCGCTGGTCAAACTGACACCGATGATTGGAAACGCCGAAAAGGTCAGGCGAAAAACGTTCGTTGTTGCCGTCGCCGGTAAGCTGCTGCTAATCTGAGACAACCGGCTCAGGACATAAAGCTCCGACTGGATCATGTTGACTTTCCAGTTAAAAAAGACACTGATTTCCGCTGAGCCACGGCCGGTCGCGTCACGGATTGTCACTACACCGGGAATATCCTTCATTGCCTCTTCAATGGGACGGGTGATGGTTGCCATCATTTCATCTGCCGGCATAACACCGTTATCCACCAGAATTACAACGCGTGGGAAATCGGTCCGCGGAAAAACAGAGGAAGGAATTTTCGCTGCAGAGTAAATACCACACAGGCACAGGGCAAACACTACAAAAGTAATAGCCACTGAGTGATGAGTGGAAAATCGACCCAATGCGGATCCTCGGTCTTCCAAATGATGATACGTTGGAGTTTCTTCGATATTTGACGGACTATTATGTGACATAGAATCTTCTTCTTTGACTTCTATTATTCTGTTGTTAATACCCTGATATTCGTTTCAGGCAGCAAACCATAAGCACCCGTTGTAACTATCTGCATACCCTCATGTATTCCTTCTCCCTGTATTTCAACTAGTCCGTTTTGATGCAGTCCGGTACGGACTACTCTTTGAAAGGCTTTATCGTTTTCCACGACGGCAATAACCCTCTGTCCTTCCGGATTAGTAACGAGACTCTCTTCCGGGACGACCAGACAGTCCCGTTTTTCCACATAGACAATATATGCCTTCACAAACTGCCCTGATTTTAGCCCGGCATCCGGCGACGTCGATGCCCGAACCAAAACAGTATCACTTTCAGAATCAACTATGGAATCAATAAATGTCACCTCACCGGACGGACCTGTTTTGGAATTTAGATCTTTTATTACGATGCCAGTTTCAATTTCCACCTTCTGGCCCGGTTTAAGCAGCAAGGCCTCGGTGCTTGGAACCCGGAACTCTACTATCAATCGCTCGATATCAATCAATTCGGCTAATACAGCCGACATGTCAACCGATTCCTCTGGCCGGGCTAACACTCGCACAACAGTACCCGATATCGGTGCTGTCACCTGAAGTAGAGACAGCTCGGTTTTTGCTTTTGTCAACTCATTACGTGCCAATTCAAACTGGTGCTGAACCCCCTGCAGCAGCTTTTCCGATGTCCCTTTTACTTCAAGCAGCTCTTTCTGACGTTTTAAATTTTGCTCCTCGAACATCAGTACTTCCTGAGCTTTCTCAACTGCAGATTCAGCTATGCGGCTGTCAAAGCGGAACAGTAAATCCCCCATATTGACCACCCGGCCTTCAATGCATATTACTTCACTGACAATCCCGGCTACTGGAGCCGTAATCGGGATGCGTGCCGGCGGACTATCGCTGCTGCCAACAGCCGGCTCAACCCTTCCATAAACCAGAATACGACCATAAAGTGTCGAACGGGAAATGTTTCCCACATGTACGCCCACTTCAGTTACTATTGTGCTCTCCGGTTCTTCTGAAGACTCGTCTTGCTTTCCTTGAAATAAATAGTAAACCCCCAAAGCAACCACCAGTAAGATTATCAATCCCAAAAACGTCCCCAACTTGTTCATAATTAATTCCTATTTAAGCTTTTCACTGATATGAACCGCCGTAACCTCATCAGTTCGTATGAGTTCAACAGCATATTACACTATATAACTATATCATTTTTTTCCCAATATTATAGTTGAGCTCAGCCGCAATGCTGTGCACATTCGCAGTCAATTGGGCGAGTTGTACCTTCGCTTCGATAAGCTTTCGATTAGCTTCCAAAACTGTTAAATAAGGTACTTCACCAATTTCAAAAGATTTTGTTGTTTGTTCGAGGACTTGTTCCAAGGATGGAACGATATCATTATTCCACAAATCGAATTGCTCGTATGCCGAGACGTATTGGGTATAAGCCTGTTTTACTTCAAGGATGATGTTCTGATGAACTACTTCGTACCGTTTTGCCGCCTGTTCTAATTCTGCTTTAGCATGTGCTATTTTAGCATCATTCTGATTGAAGAGCGGGATCTCCGCTGAAAAACCGGGGCGAATTATAAAAGTTTCATGTTTGAGTTCGGTATCATCGCCGCCGAGAACGGCGATAAAATTATATACTTTCGATTCCTCCCAACCTACACGTTCACCAGCCGCCTCGATTGCAAGCTCTGCTGCCCGCAGATCCGGCCGACAAACAAATGCCGTCTTGAGTATGTCATCGACAGATTCAGCAGGTATTGGAGAAGTCTCCGCTGGAACAATATCAAACTTGATATCATCTGAGTTGATACCAAGCAGATTGTTGAGCTTTTGTTCTAATATGTCGACTTCTTTTGAAAAACGCTTTATAGCATGAGTTGCTTGAAGCGTGTCCATATAGGAGGTAGCCATAGTAAGTTCACTTATTTCACCTGCCCTTAGCCGTGCTTGGTCAAGCTGGGATATCTGTTTTTTCAGTTGAGCCTCTTCGGTAGATAGTATGAGTCTCTCCTGAGCCAATAAAAGTTCTCCATAGTTTATCTGAACCTCCCGTACAAGACCGAGTCCATTTTGTATAAGATTTTCAGAAAGTTTTTGTGCATCAAGCTTAGCAACGGCTACCCGATGCGGCCTCTGCCACAGGACATCTATGGGTATATCCAAAGTTGCCTCGAGCAATTCAGGACTGACCGGAAACAATATGGAAAATACCGGATTTTTTAGCATGTTTGCTTCAAGCAGATCCGCACGGGCAAAACCCAAAGCCGCCAGGTCGGCTTGAAATTGGGCATTATTCCAGAGAGCAAGAGCCACCGCTTCGTCCTGCGATAAGCCGTCATCCAGTGTCACCCATTCAGGGAACTCGAATTGGCCGGATTCCGAGGCTTGTCTTGGCGAATAATTGGTACGTTCCTCAAGACCTGCTGAAATATAGGCAAAATTTCCAGAGGAATCTTCATTAGGAGGAGGACCAGCGCAGCCTGCTATCAGAAAAATCGTAAAAGCAAGGTAAATTTTTTTCATTCAAATTCTTTATATCATTATAATGATTATGCTATCCTGAGATTGTATAACATCTTAATTAAGACGGATATCAACGAGAATTTATTTCAGTTTTTCCATTTTCCACGTTTTTTCCGGCTGCGTGTCTCTTATCTTGTAGTCCGGGGCAAATCCCTGAATGAAATTGCTTATTGTGTCGGCTTGCTATATTCGGTTAGCAGCAGATCTTCATCCTGAATTAGACCCACTCCGGGTGCATATGTTTTATAGCACTTATCATCAGGATCTATTCCGGAGGTCTCTTCAACTCTTATACAGTTCTTAAACGTACCCGCCGGTGTCTTCATTGTCACATTATCAATAATTATCTCGGCCCGGTCCATGGCGTTTGGCGCAATCTCCTGATAGTGTCTGGCTCCCAGAAGTATCGTACCGGGCATAATAATCCCGGCTTTGGAATCCTTCTCGTCGGCTCGCCATGCGCCCGAGTGCCTGACTATCTTGCCGTCCTCATAATCGTCCACTTCCTCTCCGAAATAGAATACATCCCCGTGCTCTTTACAAATGGCAAAGAAGTTCCTCGAGACTTCCTTCAACTCCCCATTCTCTTCTTCCCGCTCTTCCACAATTCTCGTTTCGACGTTTCCGATTTTCTTTGTTTCGCTCAGAACGGTAATCACCACCTTTTCTTCATTGCTTTCAAGCACTAATTGATAACCAGGTTCGAGAATAAAGAATCGATTTCTACCGATTGAAGAAAACGAGCAGTTCTCCTGACCGAACGAATCCGTCCATTTTTTGTCTTCTCCAGTTTTTGCTGTCTCTGCTGCCGGTGTCTTTTCCTCGATCTCAAGGACCTTTCCTTCCGGAGAAATTTCAATCTCGTATTCTTTCCCGTCAGAACGTATCTCCACGTCGTACTGGCCCGGATCTTCCCCTTCAACCTCTTTTTGAATTGCTATGATCTGGCCCTCCGGAAATGTCTGCTCGATAGCCTTTTTTATAACTGCAGGTAACTCCGATGGCAGAACAGCGACTTTTTTCTCATGTGTCACGGAATGACAGGAAAAATTCATGGTCAAAAGCATCATGAATAATCCAACAATGATAAGAATTTTATATGACCAGTCCTTGTTCAGTTTCATAATCGCTTTCCTTTACTTATCTGGATATTTTCTATTTAATCCTCTCTGCTATAATGCTGAGATTTCCTACCTGTATTATATGGAGTCCAAAAAGGATATCCAGTAACTTTCAAATTCACTTATGGCTTCAATACAGTTGTGAAGGACTTTTAGTGGTCTTTATCTCGAACTAATACCACACAGGCAAGTTTCGAGAGAAGACTATATCTCGGCAGCCATTTCTCAACGGTCAAACCACATCTGAGGACTTCTTCAGTAAAAGCTTTACGACTCGGAGGGAAGTGATAGTTTATTCCATCTATATGAGATTTTTGCTCTTCGTATCGCTTGAGTTCATGAATCATTGTGTTGCAGAAAAAGGAAACAATAATCGGTCCGGTACATATCCTTCGAAGCTCTTTCAAAATCAGTTGACGTATTTGTGCTTCAGGCAGACAAAGAAAAAGTTGATTTACAATCACTGCTCCAAAACAGTCATCATCAAAACCGGTCTTGAAAATATCAACAACCTTGAAGTCATCTTTTTCATCAATGCAGTTTTCACCAAGCAAACCGCCGTATACACGGGTCCGGCCAACCGCATCAGGCGAAGAATCTGCCGATGTGACAATATAACCTAACTTTTTTAGAAGGGGTAACAACCGGCTGCATCCACAGGGCCAGTTCAATACAGATGTGCCACGTGGTACACCTGACAAAGCCCTGGTAATGTACCTTTCTTCACATCGTTTTCTCACAAAACGCATGTAAGGTGCGACATATCGGATGGTTGTCTTATGCTTGCTACCAAAATCTGCTGCGTACCCTGAATCAAAGTTGTTCCTCTTAAAAGCACCCATAGGTTTTCCATACTGCTTGAACATTTGGCTTTTATTAATGTCTTTCATTCTCCCTAAATTTAAATCCAGAGATAATAATGAATGTTTTCCGGCCGAAAACGCCAATTTTCATAATAACTATAATAACAAATCGTTCCTTAAAATAAGCTGAAGACATGGTTAAAAAAGTAAGAGCCTTCGGAAAAACCATTTCCCAACATTGCAGCCTGTGATAAAATACTATCGCTTAGATTATGGGAAAAAACAGAACCAGTGAAAATTTGTGACTACATCCTACATAGATATGCGTGTACTTATTATTGAAGACGAGATTAAAATAGCCCGTAACATAACCAGAGTACTGGACGAGGAATACTCCTGGGCAGTTGATATTTCTACAGACGGTGAAGATGGCCGTCACATGGCTATGACGAATCCCTATGATTTAATTATCCTCGATCTGGGGCTTCCCAAAATTGATGGCATCGAGATTCTCAAGAACCTTCGAAAAAAAGGCATAATTACTCCTGTACTTATTCTGACCGCCCGGGATGATACCCGCGATATCGTTCAGGGGCTTGAATCAGGCAGTGACGATTATATTGTCAAACCCTTTGATATGAAGGTATTAATGGCTCGCTGTAAGGCGCTTGTACGTCGTTCATACGGCCGCGTTGATCCTGTCGTTAAAATCGGAGATATAAGTATAAACACTGCCAAACATCAGGTAATATTCAGAAAAAAACAGGTACGGTTGTCTGCTATGGAATACCGCCTGCTTGAATACCTGGCGATGAGAACTGGGGAAGTAGTTTCCAAAGCCGATATTGTAGAACATCTTTATAGCTTCGGTTCAGAAAACTTCTCTAATGTCGTAGAAGTTTATATCTGCTCTCTGCGAAAAAAACTTGGCTCAGGATCAAACCGTGAAGTGATTCATACCCTTCGAAACCAGGGTTATGTACTTGGAGAACTGCCCGCATGACATCCCTCTCCCTCAAATGGCGTATGTCCCTTTGGATCTCCGCCGTGCTGGTGGCCGTTATCGCTACTATTTCCATTGTGGCATATATTGAGTTTGAAGAGTCTCACCTTCGAAGCATCGACCAAACACTAAAGGCAATGGTTAATGGCATCGTATCAAGCTTAGATTCCAGTTCGAATAAAGATAAATGGGCGGAAGAAGTCAGCAGGGTAACGGGAAGGTCCGGCGAAAATCCTTCGACGTTATATCGAATCTGGCTGGACGGTTCGTCTGCAGATTTACTTATCAGCGATGCGCCGGATAGTGAACATGGACGCTGGTTACGCGAACTTTCAGAACAAAACAGGCCATTAATTGAGGAGTCTAACTATGTGAATATCGGCCTTTCCGGCAATGAATACAGGGCTGTTTGGTTGCGTCATAAGATTAATGGGGACACTGTGAATATTGTAGTAGCCGGCTCCAGCCATTTCACCTACCACGAGATGCACGAATTTCTGAGATTGCTGCTTGTTCTGGGGGCAAGCCTCATCTTAGGTTCGGTTGTTGCAGTTATGTGGACCGTTCAATGTGGCCTACGTCCTATCGATATGACCGCCGAAAGCTTAAAGGATATAACGCGTCCTAATATCGGAGAGGTTATCTTTGATGATAAAAAGGTCCCGAAGGAATTACGTCCATTCGTGGAAGCATTGAATGATATGCTTCACCGTCTGGATAGGGTTTTACAGCAGCAAAAGCAATTTACATCCGATGCCGCACATGAACTTCGCACCCCCCTGAGTTTGGCAAAGAGTACCCTTCAGGCGGCAAAAATACAACAGAGGCAAACAAATGATTATAGACAGGCAATCGACGATGCATTGGAGGACATTGCCCGCATGGAGCAACTCATAGAGCAACTATTGATCTTAGCCCGTTTGGATGAAGTTGGTGGAGATACCGCAAATGGAGAGGTGCAGCTCGATGTGCTACTGCGTGAACTGACTGCAACCTACGGAAAAAAGATGGAACGTTCAGGGGGTAAAGTTGTCTTTGAAGAACCGCCTGATATGACTATTCAGGGTGATTTAGATGAGTTGATCCGTCTGTTTAGTAATGTTCTCGACAACGCCACCAAATACGGGCCGCCCGACGGGACCGTTTATGTAACCTTAGTATATGGACCTGACGGTTATGCCACTGTAAAAATTCATGATGAGGGGGGCATGATACCGCCTAAAATTCTACCCCACCTGTTTGACCGCTTCTACCGGGCGGATCCATCACGGTCCAAAACTACAGGCGGAGCCGGCCTGGGATTGGCTATCGCCTTAGAGATAGCCCGTCGCCACAATGGGGATATATCAATTACCTCGAGCCCTGACTCCGGCACGCTTGTTTGTATTCGATTGGCCCGCGCGTAGCTAAGCCTAATCTGTATTCAACTCCAGTTCTTCATTCCAGGCTAAGAAGATTTTCCCAAAGTCTTAAGTTTATCTTAAGGTTCTGTAAGTATACTTTTACTAAACAATATGTATCCGTGCATATTAAATGTCCAAGATAGATGCATGAGAAATCTACATGATTTTGGGGATCATGGAAGTAACTTGATGTGGGTGGAAAAAAATACCTTTAATAGAGAAGATTGGCTGCAGGAGCTAATGCTGTTCGCGGTGGGGTTTTTTCTTTTGTTTTGGGCACTCGGGGACCGTGGTCTATGGGCTGCTGAAGGGCGTTGGGCTGAAATAACTCGAAATATGCTTTTAACAAAAGATTTTTTCCATCCGATGATTGGCGATGAGCCATATTTCGACAAACCACTTTTGACCTACTGGTTTATTGGCATAATCGCCGCCATAAGCGGCGTACTGAACGAATTGGTTGTACGTATTCCCAGTGCTGTTGCAGGAATCCTATCCATCTGGGCAACAGTAAGAATTGGAACACGTCTTTGGTCGGCACAAATTGGCAGGATTGCCGGCTGGATACTTCTAACAACATACGCTTTTCTCTTCTGGTCTCGGACTGGAACTGCTGAGACAGAAAATATGGCGGCCATCATCCTGGCTGTGGCCTGGTACTTGGCAAGGCGGGAAAGACCCAATTTTTTAACATTCCTTGTTTTCTACCTGATTGCGTTTATTGGGGCGTTAACCAAAGGATTGACTTCCGTTGTTGTTCCGGTGCTTGTTGTCATGCCGGATATTATTCAAGGAAAACGCTGGCGGGCTCTCTTCAAGCCGTCTCATTTTCTGGCGCTGGCTCTTGCGATTGGGATCTATTTGGCACCTTTTATTGTTGCTTCTCTAACGCGCCCGGAGGATTATTCATCCAGCGGCCTGATGTTGGTTTTTCAGGAAAATATTCAGCGGTTTTTTAAACCGTTTGATCACAAAGGTCCCTTCTACCTTTACTTTTATGCTTTACCGGTACTCTTATTGCCGTGGGCTCCGCTTTTCATAGTGGCAGTCGTCGGTATGATTAAAAACTGGAAAGAACTCGACAGCAATACGCGATGGCTCATTAAGGCCATTATGCTTGTATTTTTGTTCTTTACCCTCTCCGGCTCGAGACGCGGCTACTATATATTACCTATCGTTCCTTTCTGCGCACTTCTCATGTCCATTTTTATTGTTTGTATTGATCAACCACAGGTGCGTAAGATCCGACGTCTTGGAATGGAAGTCCAGAAAGCAATTTTCATCGGGTTGATTATATTAGAGCTGGCTATGCCGTTTCTTCTTGTGATTGCAAAGAGAATAACCGGCATTGAAATTCCTTTGAGTTTATCTATAGCGAGTTTAACAATAAGTATTATTGCCTTAATTCTTGGTTGGGTCGTATACAATTCTGAAAATTGGTTAAAGTTCCATATTAAGACCGATCGGCTTGCCATCTCATCAATTGCAATAGCAGTTGTAGTGCTCGGAGGTTATTTTTGCTGGCAACAGAATATTCTTGAAATTCACCGAACGGAACGGCCATTTGCTAAGGATATGCAGGTTCGATCGGCTGCCCTGCCGTCTGAAAGAATAGCTATTTATTATAAAGCCAATCCGAATATTTTATTCTATCTCTCAAAGGAAAAGCCTGTTAAAATACTTAAGAGTTCTGGCGAACTGTACAACTTCCTTGAAAATAATCCATCCGGGGCAGTGATCTCGCAAGCTCGATATATTACTGATTTGCCATCCACATTTATTACAAAGTTCCAGAATTGCCAGACCTTTAAAGAGCAAGTACACCCATGGGAATCTGAGTCATCAAAGAAAGAGAAATGGGTAGCGTGGCTATGGGAACAACAGTTAGATAAAGAATCCGCCATATCAGCCAAGGATTATATCAATTATGCGAGATGAGTTTTTACCTTTTTCACGGCCGTCAATAACTGAACAGGACATCACCGCCGTTAGCGAGGTGCTTCGATCCGGCTGGCTTACGACGGGTCCTAAGACCGCCGAGTTTGAACAGGCATTTTGTGACTATACAGGATGCGCCGGTGCTGTTGCGCTATCATCGGCGACCGCCGGAATGCACATGGCCCTTAAAGCACTGGACATCGGAGCTGGAGATGAAGTTATCACACCCTCGATGACATGGGTATCCACGGTGAATTTGATAGTCCTTGCCGGAGCTAAGCCTGTCTTTGTCGATGTGGATCGCGACACACTGCTGGCTTCGCCGGAATCTATAAAAGCATCTCTTACAGACTCAACGAAGCTCATCATCCCCGTACATTTTGCCGGGTCGCCTGTGGATATCGAACCGATCCGGGAACTGGCTGTAGATAAAAATGTCTTTCTCGTCGAGGATGCCGCCCACGCTCTGGGTACTAAATACAAGGGCGAACTCATCGGTTGTAAGGGAACTTCGATTTTTTCTTTCCATCCCATTAAAAACATAACTACCGGTGAAGGCGGAATGTTTTGTTCGGATGACTTCGAATTGGTGAATTGTGTGCGACGGCTGAAATTTCATGGTCTTGGGGTAGATGCCTATGACCGTCACACTCAGGGTAGATCACCCCAGGCTGAAGTATTGGAGCCGGGATATAAATATAACATGGCGGATATATCCGCTGCTCTGGGGATAAGTCAACTGGCACGCGTGGACAAATTCAACAGTCGCAGGGCCGAACTGGTTATGAAATACCGCGAGCGTCTTGATGAGGTTGATGAGATTTTGCCGCTTTGCGATCCTCCGTATCCGATACAGCACGCATGGCATTTATTTATCGTGCGGCTGGATATAGACAAGGTAAAGCTCAGCCGGGATGATTTTATGCAGGAGCTGAAACAAAGAAACATCGGAACAGGACTGCATTTTCGAGCGGTACATCTTCAGAAATATTACACCGAATCAATGGGGACACATCGTGGTATGTTACCGAATACCGAGTGGAATTCGGACCGCATATGTTCTCTTCCACTTTTCCCGGATATGACATTCGATGACGTGGATAATGTTGTCGAGGCGATCAAGGAGGTTTTAAGCAAATGAACCATACAGATTTAATCTCAATTGTTGTCCCCGTGTTCAACGAGCAGGAAAACCTGAAGGAGCTCATCAGGCGATGCATAGAATCCTGTGACGGGATGGAAAGACCGTTCGAACTTATTCTTGTGGACGATGGCAGCAGAGACTCCTCCCCTGATATAATTACCGAAGCGGCTGAACAGGGCGGCGACAACATCATCGGAGTACTGTTGAATAGAAATTATGGACAGCATGCTGCGGTCATGGCCGGTTTTGCCGAGTCGAGAGGAAATATTATAGTGACTCTCGATGCCGATTTGCAGAATCCACCGGAGGAAATTCCCAAACTGGTCGAAAAAATAGAAGAAGGTTTCGATGTTGTCGGAAGTGTTCGAGTACCAAGGTGTGACACTTTTTTCCGAAGAATCGCCTCCTCTATAGTCAACAAGGTAGCGCAGAAAGCAACAGGTGTGATCATGCATGATTACGGCTGTATGTTGCGAGCCTATCGCCGGAATATCGTGGTTGCCATGCTTGCCTGTGACGAAAGGAGCACTTTTATCCCTGTCCTGGCCAACAGTTTTGCCCGACATGCTACTGAAATCGAAGTGAAACACGATAAACGTTCTGATGGTCAATCCAAGTATAGTTTGTGGAAGCTAATCAATCTGCAATTTGATCTACTAACCAGTATGACAACATTTCCGCTGCGACTTTTAAGTGTTATCGGTACATTAATTTCACTTGTAGGGATTGGATTCGGCGTATTTCTTTTTGTTATGAGATTAATATATGGTGCTACTTGGGCGGCAGAAGGTGTTTTTACTCTTTTTGCAATACTCTTTATTTTCATAGGTGCACAGTTTATCGGGATGGGTTTACTCGGGGAATATCTCGGGCGAATATATTACGACGTCAGAGGTCGACCACGCTATTTTGTGCAGCATGTTGTTGGCAGAAATAGTAAAGAAGAACAGATTCACACGAAATACGGCGCTAAGGTGAATGTATGAACACAATAGTTTTAGCTTATCATAATATTGGTTGTCAGGGCATTGAAAGCCTGTTGCGAAACGACTTCCAGATTACCGCCGTCTTTACTCATAAAGATGACCCGAAGGAGAATATCTGGTTTGATTCGGTGGCGGAATTGACAGCATCGAAAAACATTCCCGTTTTCGCACCGGACGACATAAACCATCCTCTGTGGATTCAAAGAATCAAAAATATGAATCCCGATATTATATTTTCATTCTACTACCGCAACATGGTTAAACCTGCTATCTTGGATATTCCACCGAATGGATGCCTTAATCTGCATGGCTCGCTACTTCCAAAATATCGAGGCAGATGTCCGGTTAACTGGGTTCTGATTAACGGAGAGAAGGAAACCGGTGTCACGCTTCATTATATGACACCCAAGCCGGATGATGGTGATATTGTAAGCCAAAAAAGAATTGCTATATCAGGTGATGATACAGCAAAAACGTTGTATGAAAAACTCACTAAAATATCTGCTGATCTGCTCGACGAGATGCTTCCTCAAATAAAAGCTGGAACCGCTCCGCGAAGACCACAGGATCATTCACAGGCTACATATTTCGGTGGACGCCGTCCAAAAGATGGTGAAATCGATTGGTTTAAGTCATCAAAGGAAATCCGTAATTTGGTCCGTGCCGTAACACAACCCTATCCCGGAGCATTCAGTTTTATCGGCGACAGGCAGTGTATGTTCTGGTCGGTGACCGAAGTGCCTACCGGGAGTCGGAATGCCACACCGGGAACCGTCATATCAACCGAGCCTCTGATTATTGCATGCGGAAATGGGTCGATCCACGTCGATTTCGGTCAATCTCCCGATGGTGTATTTATAACCGGTACGCAACTCGCTAAGGAGCTGAATCTATCCGAAGGAATGAAATTCGGGCCCCATGCCGGCACTCGCATCCGGTCTATGAAGAAAAAGAGCGTTCTGATTCTTGGTGTCAACGGTTTTATTGGTAATGCCCTCAGTCAGCGACTTCTCGAAAGCGGCAGGTACGAGGTACATGGCATGGACTTGCGATCAAACTACATTCAGCACCTGATCGGCAAACCGAATTTTAACTTTGAGGAAGGAGATATTTCAATACACGGCGAATGGTTAGAATATCACATTAAGAAATGTGACATTGTCCTGCCTCTCGTTGCTATTGCCACACCAATTGAATACACACGCAATCCACTGGGCGTCTTTGAACTGGATTTTGAAGAAAATCTGCGTATTGTACGCTACTGTGTTAAATACAAAAAACGGATTATCTTCCCATCCACTTCAGAAGTATATGGTATGTGCAATGAAAATGAGTTCGACGAAGACAACTCCAGACTAATTCTCGGGCCGATCCGTATGCAGCGATGGATATACTCATGCTGTAAGCAGTTGCTTGACAGGGTTATCTGGGCCTACGGCCAGAAAGAAAACCTCGAGTTCACATTATTCCGGCCGTTCAACTGGATTGGACCTAAACTCGACAGCCTGACTTCCGCGCGAATCGGCAGCTCTCGCGCAATAACACAATTGATTCTCAATCTTGTTGAAGGTACACCCATTTTGCTCATTGACGGTGGATACCAGAAACGTTGTTTCACCGACGTCTCCGATGGTATAGAAGCTCTCTTCAGAATCATCGAGGACAAAGAAGGTCTATGTAACGGCAAAATTTTCAATATCGGTAATCCCGACAACGAGATTAGTATCAGAGAGCTGGCGGAGATGGTGCTTAACAAATTTGAAAAACATCCTTTACGACAGAAGTTTCCTCCATTCGCAGGATTTCGCGAAATTGAAAGCGGTTCCTACTACGGAGCCGGTTACCAGGATGTTCAACACCGCAGACCAAGCATAAAGAACGCCAAAAAATTCCTTAAATGGTCACCAAAAATAGATATAGAGCGATCTGTCGAACAGACCCTCGATTTTTTCCTTAACGAAGCTATGAATGGAGGAATAGCAGAAGGTACCTTTGATTCAGATATTGAAATCTTTGAAAAGGAAAAAGCCGAGACAAAACCATTGATTCAAAAGCCGGTTCCGATAATTTCTGTAACTTCTCCGGTACATAAAAAACAAAAACAATCGAGTAGCACATGAAATTCGGCTTGAGAGTTGATGTTGATACCTTCAGGGGAACGCGGTTGGGTGTGCCAAATATATGCAGACTCATGGAGAGATACCACAGAAATGATTCGATATTAACTTTCCTTGTTTTGCTGGTTTTTGCGAGCCTGCTTTTTCTGGTTGGACTTGAAAAACGACATCTCTGGGATGCAGATGAACCTCGTGTAGCAGGAATAGCTGCGGAGATGGCAAGGTCGGGAGACCTCATTGTGCCGAGGTTGAATGGGAGGCCGTTTCTTGAGAAACCTCCGTTATACTTCTGGGCTGCTTCGACGGCCTTCAGGCTTTTCGGTGAGAATACATATGTAGCCAGATTAATATCGGCTCTTTCAGCAATTTGCTGCGTTGTTATTGTGTTTTTCCTCGCCCGAAGTATGAATTTCTCTTCAAAGGGCGCATTCATGTCAGGATTTGTGCTGGCAACTTCAGTGGGGTATTGGGGTCTCGGCCGAACGTGTCTGATTGACATGACCTTATGTCTTTTTATTACAGCCGCCATGGCTTCTTTTTATCAGGTTGTTCGTTCTACACAAGGCAGAGCTTTTTGGTATATGATTTTTGTTTTTTCTTTGGGATGTTCAGTACTGACTAAAGGACTCGTTGGGCTTGCAATACCGGTTTCGGCGATAGTTATCTGGCTAATTTTGGAGAAGGACTTTTCTTGGCGGAGATGGTTTGCATTGCTGACCTGCATTATATTGTGCAGTACTCCGTACTTGGTATGGCTATGGCTGCTTTACGTTGATATGGGAAAATATGCTGTTTATGAAACCTTTTGGGTCAACAACTTTGGGAGATTTACAGGCAAGTATCCGCAGCATTTGGCACCATTCTATTATTATTTGACGAAATTCCCGGCTAAGTTTTTACCCTGGACTTTTTTTCTGCCGCTTGCTGGTTTCCTCGTCATTCGCCAGGCCCGTAAACGGGAAAAAACTAATCCTTCTATTTTTATTATTACATGGTTCGTCGTGCCTTTCATTCTATTGTCGGTCGCAGCAGCTAAACGAGGTCTCTATCTGCTGCCAATATATCCGGCAACTGCCCTTGCCGTGGGATATGCTGTGGATATGGTACTAAGTAACAAAGAAAAAATGACGGCATGGTTTAACATTCCATCCTCGATACTGGCTGGTATTGCAGTGATCACGCCGCTTGTATTTCTTGGGATTTGTTTTTATTTCCATCAGCCTTTTGTAATCCTGGCTTTGGTTTCTATCCCGGGGACAGTTTTAGGCCTTTGGGCATATCACCTGCTTACAAAAAAAGACTTAAATCGATTCTTCCAAATACTTGTACCTGCATTTTTGGTAATATTCCTGAGTTTCGATATGGCAATTGTACCTGTCTTCAATCAAAAAGAGTCCTTTGAACCACTTTTTGAATATGCCGACAAGCTCAAGTCTGAAGGCGCCCAATTGTGTCTTTTACTGCCTACAGAGAGTCTCGAAGGCGCAGCATCCTTTTATTTCGGTGAGTGTATTCCAAGATTTAATAGTTTAGATGCAGCCCACGAGTTCCTGAATTCAGGTGAAAATAAAATGGTAATAACAAGAGAGGAAAACATCGAAAAAGATCACGATATCTACATAATTAACAGCTTCAATATTGGCAGTAATACTGTGGTTGTTTTTACAGATAAAACTTTCGCAAAGGAAGAGCAATGAAAATTCGTTCGAAAGGTCGGATTGAAAGATGGATTAAAACTGTGATTGTTGTAACAGTGAATATTCTGTTGTGGGCGATCCCAAGTAACGTGCCCTACCTAATTGCTCAGAACAGAGATGTTTTGCTCGGACGATATAGCGTGGCCCATCTGACATGGATATTTCTGCTGATTCCTATAAGTATTATGGCACTTTATCTAATTTGGTCGAATGAAAAGAATAAGAAGAAACGCCAATTTCAGGTAACTGCTCTGACATTATCTATTATTATTCCTATAGTATTGGTTGACATATTGATGCGTCTGGCTCAGCCTAAGCAGTATATAATACACAAGACTTATTACCATCTGGCACCCAATACAGTTGCTCAAGGGACAAATCACGATGTACCTGAAAACGCCTTTTCTTATCCCCAGATGCGCCCCGGCTACCCTGATATCGAATACACCCTGACAGCCGACAAAAGGGGATTTCGTAACAAAACCGACCTTGAGACCTATGACATTATTGCTCTGGGTGATTCATTCACAGAAGGCTCGAACGTGACAGACGACGATATATGGACCAGCATACTGGCTCAAAAGCATAACCTAACAGTATGCAATCTGGGGATGGCGGGTAGCCATCCCGGTATATATCCGGAGGTTCTTAAAAGATTCGGTATTACTTTGTCGCCCAAAATAGTACTCTGCATGGTTTATGAAGGCAATGATTTTCGAGAGTCCAACTATAAGCGAGAAGATACCTTTGTACAAAATGTGAGTAATTGCTTTAAAAATTCTCCATTACGTCTTGCTTTAATGGAACTCCTGATCAACAGTTTTAGTTCGAGAAAAAGTAAAACCTTAGAAAATTCGGTTACTTCCTGTGACAGTAGCACCGGTTCTGATAAAGCGGATACCAATACTGCCACGATGAGTGCTCTTTCATGGTTGCCTGTGGCGGTTCCTGATGGAGCTGAAGCAAAATATTATACTTTTACTGTTAAAAGCCTATTAGCCCACTTTGAGAAAAGGGACAAATTCGAGCATTCGAAAGGTTGTCGGCAGACTTTTGTTAATCTGCGCCAAATCAAAGAAATATGTAGTACAAATAATATCCGCCTTGTCATCGTTTATGCTCCGGACAAATCCCATGTTCTGCTGCCGCTGATTCAACACAATATTCCCCCCGAAAACCTGCGGGCATTTATGGCATTAAAGGAGAACAATTTACCCCCGAGCGATCAACTCATGGATACGGTTATGGCCCGCCTTGATGTTCAGGAATCCGCAGTTAAAGAGTTTTGCCGGCAGGAATCCATCGGATTTATCAGCCTTACTGAGTTGTTACGTGAAGGCATAGCCCAAGGACGGCAGCTTTATTTCACGTATGACGACCACTGGACGCCCATTGGCCACGAAGCTGCTGCAAACACAATATCCCATTACATACATGAACATCCTGTAGTAAAAACAGATGATTGATAAAAAGTCCCTGGAGTTGAAGATTCATGAAAGTCGGTCTGAGAATTGATGTTGATACCTTCAGGGGAACACGGTTAGGTGTTCCAAATTTATGCAGACTCCTGGAGAAGTACTCCATAAAGGCTTCCTTCTTTTTTTCTGTAGGGCCGGATAATATGGGGCGCCATTTGTGGCGGCTGCTTCGTCCAACCTTTTTCTGGAAAATGTTGCGAACGAAAGCTGCCAATCTTTATGGCTGGGACATTTTGCTCAAAGGAACATTATGGCCGGGGCCGCTAATCGGTAAAAGGCTTGCCGGGATTATACGCGCAACCGCTGATGCAGGGCATGAGATAGGACTTCACGCCTGGGATCACCATGCCTGGCAGGCTCACATTGATAACATGGATAGCGAAGCTATTTACGACTCTTTAAATAGAGGCGTAACTCTGCTTACACAAATTCTTGGTTATCCGCCTGATTGTTCTGCAGTTCCAGGTTGGAAATCTAATGATCTTGTTCTGAAGGAAAAGAGCAAATTCCCTTTTCGTTATAATAGTGATTGTAGAGGGGATAGTGTATTTCGTCCTGTTGTAAATGGCATGGAGCTTAACCAGCCGCAGATTCCTGTTACTCTGCCGACTTATGATGAGCTTGTAGGTCGTAACGGAATTACAAATGATAATTACAATGATTATCTCTTGTCACAAATAATCCCAAACAAACTCAACGTTTTAACCATACATGCAGAAGTGGAAGGGATTGTTTTTGAAAAATTGTTTGATGATTTCCTGTCCATTGCACATACCAGAGGTATTACATTTGTTCCGCTTGGGGAGTTGCTGGAAAATCATCCTCCGGAAAAGCATGCAAGAATAGTTACCGGGGAGATACCCGGCCGCCAGGGATGGGTTTGCTGCCAGTCAAATTTATCTTGTTTATCAACAAAAAACCGGACTTTTTAGATGGAAATCGAATTTTATTATTGGTTATTAGCTGTTATTTCAATTTGCTTGGGAATTGAAACTAAACTTGTTGCCCAGAACATTATTGAACCCTATGGCTCGTACAACCTTTTCACGACCGAGAACACAGACAAGTCCTGTACCGGCTTGCAGGAAAGCGATTCATTTTTCACCTCCTTACGGTCATTTAACGAATGGCCTCGAAAAAAGAAAGTAGTTGCGCTTAATGTAGCTTCAGTTAGTACTACAGTATTGGTGGGGGCGTCATCGTGGGACTATTACAGCTCTGCTTTTGATTTGCAAGATGAAGGGTGGTTTGATCCAGATACCAAATATGGCGGTGCCGACAAGCTTGGACATGCCTATGGTGCATACGCACTTACAAGTTTCTACAACAAAATTTACAGAAGATTTGGATACTCTAATGAACAAGCAATTTTGGGGGGAGCGTTAACCAGCTGGTCTCTGATGACACTCATTGAATTAGGGGATGGCTTCAGCAAGAACTACGGTTTTAGTTGGGAAGATGAGGTGATGAACACTTTAGGAGTAGGCATGGCCTATCTGCGTCATCGATATCCTCCACTTAAGGAGATGTTTGATTTTCGTATGGAGTGGTTTCCTTCGCCGGCTTTTCGACATGGAGATCAGTCGGATCCTTTTACTGATTATTCCGGGCAAAAATACCTGATAGCTTTGAAACCGGATGGTTTACTTAAAACAGATAATTCCCTTATAAAAGCAATGGAAATACACTTTGGGTATTACAGCCGTGGGTACGGGGAAGATAACCGTTATTTCAACGGTGAAAACCGTTACACTTATATCGGAGTCGGTCTAAATGTAACATACATTCTGGAGCAACTTACCGGACATCGGGCCGGGGGAATTTTCGATTATATCCAGGTGCCTTTTACATATATACCATTTTCATCGAAACTGGATTGATCGAAATTACAAGCAGGCTTTATTGAAAGTTACAGTTTGATATTATGAAAAAAGTCTCAATAACTATATTTGTATTGTTCATTTTAGTTTATATATTGCCGCTATATGTAAGACCTCTGGTTATTCCGGATGAGACACGGTACGCCGAGATTGGCAGAGAGATAATCGAAACCGGCGACTGGATTGTCCCTCGACTTGACGGTTTGCGTTATTTCGAAAAACCCATTCTTGGTCATTGGCTCCATGCGCTGAGTATCAAGATATTGGGCACAAATGCATTTGCAGTGCGCCTGCCTTCGGCTTTGGCTGTCGGATTATCGGCTCTAATACTGTTTTTCTTTATTCGCCGCTTTACAGGCGACGCAACCTCTGCGATTATGGCGGCTTCTGTCTTTCTTACATGCCTTGAAGTTTTTTGTGTGGGGACGTTCTGTGTCCTGGACAGTATATTTTCCATGTTCATTACGGCCTCTATGGCGGCATTCTTCCTTGCTTTTATGGAGAGACGTCCAATAGCAAGAACTATATTTCTCACCGGTGCAGGCATTGCGTGTGGTTTGGCATTTTTAACCAAGGGATTCCTGGCATTTGTGATACCTGTGATTGTATTTGTTCCCTTTTCGATATGGCAACATCGATTGAAAGAATTACTTCGTGTTGTTTGGTTGCCGGTAATCACTGCTGTCCTCACCGCCCTTCCCTGGGGTATCATGATTCATCTTAAAGAGCCTGATTTCTGGCATTATTTCTTTTGGGTAGAGCATATTGACCGTTTCATATCACCCAATGGAGGACAGCATCCATATCCCTTTTGGTTCTTTATCCCTGTTATTCTGGGAGGAACGCTGCCATGGACAACACAAATCATTAGTGTAATATACAGGCACCGGAAAAATTTAGTTGACGATCCTCTCCTGCGTTTTTCTATTTGCTGGTTTTTGTTTCCATTTCTGTTTTTTTCTGTCTGTAGCGGAAAGTTGGCAACCTATATATTACCATGCTTCCCACCCTTAATAGTGCTTTTTACGATCGGACTGCGTGAGAAATACAAAACGGGAGCAGTCGCAGGATTCAAACAGTCTAACAGGATCGCAATAATATTAATTTTAATTTCAATTCTTGCATTAATAGTGACTCAAACAGTCGTACCTGAAACGAAGATATACCGACCGGGTGAGATTTGGAAGATACTGTTCATCATAATTGGATTTTTGGCGTATGTAGTCTTACTCCTTCAGGCCGATACTTCCGCGAATCAATCGAGAAAATTTATTTTCTCCTGTTTGGCACCTTTAATGTTTATGTTTAGTTTACCATTTGTTATCCCGGACAAGTTGATAGAGAAAAAAGCACCAATTGACTTTTTAAGTCAATATAAAGATAGGATCAGTCAAAGTACTATACTTGTTTCCGACAACTATTTGACTCCTGCTGTGTGCTGGTGCTATAAACGTAATGATGTATTCCTTCTCGACAAAGCGGGAGAATTCGCTTATGGACTCCAAAACGACGACCCTTCTAAACATCGTCTGATTAATATCAATTGTTTGAAAGAATTGATTACAAAAGATACAGGCAAAGAACACATTATCCTAATTACCAGTACCAAGCGATACATGGAATACAAACAAAAGCTTCCCAAACCTGTTTTAGAGAACATTGATTGTGGCTTTGTATTCGCTGAATTTGCTACTGGAAAAACATATATTATGTCGCCCTTTCCGTGACATTCGAAACACCAGAAGTTTCTATGATTTCAAGGTCGAATAGACGTAATATAGCTCTCTCACTTAGGCATGCTTTGTATTCTCTGTTGCTACTCTCTTTCGATTGAGGAGTGCCACAATATTCTGCCATAAAAGGGGCATCAATATCTCACATCGAATTGCCTAAAACAGGGCTTTTTTTGTTCGCAAATTAATACAACCAACCTACAACCAGAAAGGCTGTTATCTCCCGGTTTTTAAAGATGTCTATTCCATAAGCGCTTTACTATCAACCATTTAAAAAGTCGAAAAATATGCAAACATTTCAAATGGCCTATTTCTTATCATTTCTTATATTAACCATAAATTGATGCACTACAATTTGTTATGATCTACTGGTTTTTACAACGTGAAATAGTCACAGGTTCAAATGACCTTTCTCCTCTCATTTCTTATAATACTCATAAGATGATGCCATAAAAATTGTTATGAATTTCGTGCTGAATTTTTTTATGAGAAATCTACAACCACTTCTACAACTAAAACGCAAATATCGTTTTAAAATAGGCCATTTTCAGGAGGAGAAAATCATGAAAAGATCAAATAGAAAAACACGTTCAGACAAATTTCCACTTACACTTCACCCCACAGGACAGTACTGTAAAAAGATCAGGGGACATATTTACTATTTTGGCTCTGACAGAAAACAGGCCCTCGAAAGTTATTTTGATCAAGCAATATTTTTACATGGATATAATAGCACCATGCAAAAATCAGTTAACGAGAATATGACACTGAAAGAGATTTGTGATATGTATTTAAAGTATCAAAACACAAAGTTACAGGCAAACAATCTTACTGCGCGTCACCATAATGATCAAATAAGAAGTCTGAAGAAATTAATGGATTTTTTGGGTGAGAATTGCCGAATCAAAAGCATATCCACATTGAGCCTACAGAACTATAAAAGAAGTCTTCAAAAACATTACGGTTCTGTTTGTAGATTAAATTTACATCTTAGTATTATGAAGGCAATGTTTCATTGGGCAAGAAAGAATGATATTCTCAAGAATATTCCGAACATCGATGCAATTTCAAGAGTATAGGTCATTCATCAGGATAGATTTATTTTCAATTCTAAACAGATAAATCGGTTGTTATCTTTGGCTGATATCAAAATGCAGGCAATGATTTGGCTTGGACTAAATTGTGGTTTTGGATGTACTGACTGTGCATATCTTAAATGGACTGATTTGGATCTTGAAAATTCCAGAGTAATCCTACCAAGAAGAAAAACTGGAATTTACAGGGATTTGCCCTTATGGCCAGAGACAGTTAAATCACTTAGAAAGATAAAAAGAAAAGGAAGTCTTGTCTTTTATTCTTCAAGAGGTAATCCATATATAACGACAAATACAAAAATCGATGTCAGTGGGAATGAAAAATATACAATTACAAATTCGATATCGACACAATTTCGAAGGCTAATTCTTAAAGCCAGTTTCGATGTACCTAAAGGAACAGGTTTCTATACACTTAGAAGGACCGCTGCTACAATAGCTGCAAGATCAGGCTATCCGTTTGCCGTTCAAAGACTTCTCGGACACGCGAATTTAACCATGGCAACAAGGTATGTTCAGGATGTTTCTGCTCAAACCGACAAAGTTATCGAAAATAGCAGGAATTACGTGGTTTGTGAAAAATATTGAAGTTGTTCATTAGCCTCCGATGATTTTTTCCATTAGCTATCTGGTTGTTTTATAATTATTAGATGTTATTTGCAACATCTTTTATTATCATCCGCCAAGAACTCATTAATTTCATGCCTTGTGAATTTTTTGGTTAACCTCTTATTAAGATAAATTCCACCATCAAGTATTTGCCTTATTGCATCAATGATTTGTTCAGACAGTTCATCCTTTGTAATATATCCTCTTGCTCCTACCTCGAAAGCTTGTTTTATATATCTCAGTTCATCACTCATAGAAAATATCAACACAATCAGATTTGGACATATAGCTTTAATCTTTTTGGTAACCTGAACACCCGTCGTATTCTTAAGCAACATATCGACAATGGCCAAATCAATTCGCTCTTTTTTTACGGCTTTGATAGCTTCTGCAGGATTGCCCACTCTAGCACTAACCAACAGGTCTGCTTCATGATTAAGAAGCTCTGCTAATCCATCACGTACTATAGGATGGTCATCAACAACCATAATTCTGGTTTTTCCTGCTGCAAGATTAGTATTGTTTTTCTTTTTGCTCATAATCGCAATAGAAACACCCCACCCTTTGTTGTTAGTCTAATTACCTGCCGAGTTTGCAGTCTGTCTTCTCCTCCGTCGACAAACAGATTGTCGGCAGGTCAACTGTTTAACACAAATGATCATCCATACCGTACTATACGAGGATGTCCTCGGTAAAGCGGTCAAGAACAGTATTCAATCGTTTATCAATGTTGTATGTGCCTTCGACAAGCTGCTACCGAACCTCAAGAATTTTCTTCTGACGAACTGGCGACAAAGAATGATTTTTTCGTGATGCAGAAGCGGATATTCTGCCTTGAGACTTATTGATGGAATCCCGATTCAAACAGACATTTTTATTCCCGGCTATTACAGTCGAGTCATTATTTTGCTGACTTAAATCCGACATTTTAGACTCCTTTACAATAAGCTTTTGATAAGCTTCTTAAAAAAATATTACAAGCAGGAGTATTCATTAAGTTGTCAACTAAGCTATGCGTTTTGCGGTCTTCAATTGTCGTGTCTTTTTTCTATCTAGTCCAACACTGCTTTAGCTAAAGCGTCGGCTTATTTGCCAAAAAAGGCCTTCTATTACTCTCCGAAACCTTTTGGCCTATTCCAAGGTATCTATGCCCAACTAAGGCGAAGCCTTGTGTTCGACGCTTATACTATAGAATCTATAATAACATGCTTTCGGGTTGGGTAAATCGGAGTGGATGCTGTATTTTATGTCGGTGAAAATGCTTACCTTTGTGTAAGTGAAATCTAACTATGTAGTTTGAACAAAAAAAACTTTCGTTTCTGAAGTGTTATATTAAATGTAATTATCTGAAGGACTACAAGTCAAGATAACATCACTCTCGGTCCTGACTCTTTGCCCATTTTATGGAATATTGGAGAAGTTCAGCAGCATTAGGTAAATTTAGTTTTTCCTTAATGCGTGAGCGATAAGTCTCGATGGTTTTTGTACTCAGATGGAGCTGCCTGGCTATCTGAGAAGCCTTGAAACCTTCACCAATCAGACGGAATACTTCAAATTCACGATCGCTTAAATTTTCTATTGGTGTTTTGGTCGTACCCTTCTTGTCTCTGGCAATTTTGTGTAGGAATTTCTTTGAAATTGAGTTACTGACATATATCTCGCCGCCCAAAACCG
>Ga0315549_1001086_pt1 | contig 29269 bp, 20 predicted proteins | sample SalMarSW160200MG_FD_203101 | JGI IMG/M metagenome (GOLD analysis project Ga0315549, IMG submission 203101) | Salt marsh sediment microbial communities from the Plum Island Ecosystem LTER, Massachusetts, United States - Salt Marsh Sediment SW1601-200 ... | reverse complement strand
ACCAAAAATTCCGTTTTAAGGAATTATATCATAATTTATATATGTATCAAGGAAAAATTCTGGGAATATCTAAATATCTCTCATACAAGATTTTTTTTTTAGGAAAACTAATGCATTCAATTTTACTTGAATCGGATAAAATGAACTCCACAATAGGGATAGGATTTTCTATCTCAAATAATTTAACTACGAATAGATTTAATGAAATTCTTAAAAATTATCTTATTAAAAAAAAATATCTCATTCCAAATGAAACATTTAAAGATAATTTTATTGACATTAATAAAAAAAGAAGATATATATTAAATAAAGTAAACAATATGGCAGAGAAAATTTTAGAAAACACAAGCCTTATAAGTTTGCTTTCTGTTCCTACTGGATTCGGAAAAACTTTTTCAGGATTATGTTATGCAAGTAGTATAAAGTCTCCAAGATCTAATTTTGAATGTAATAATTTTTTTCAAATTAATCCCAAAATAATATATGCACTTCCTTTCCTTAGTATTATAGAACAAGTTGAGTTAACCATTAAACAATTTTTAGGGATTATTAATAAAGGGTATAAAAAAATTGAAAGTACATCTTTCTTAACTCACCATCACTTAACTGAACCTATTTTTAATTTAGAAAATAATAGAGAATATGATGAATCTACTGCTGAACTCTTTATAAAAAGTTGGAACTCACAATATATCCTTTCAACTTTTAATCAGTTATTTAATGCTCTATTCAAAACAGATAAAAATTCAGCAATAAAATTTTCAAAGATAATTAATTTTACTTGGATCTTAGATGAGATACAATCAATTCCTCTAAAATATTGGAAGATTTTAGAAGAATCCTTATTAATTATGAATAATTTATTTTTTGTTAACATTTTAATGATGTCAGCAACTCTTCCGAAGATATTGGATATCAATAAATTAAAAAATAATAGCACCCCTCAAAACAAAAAAAAAATAATTGAAATCATAACTGATGAAGATTACAAAAGGATATTAAATGGAATTAATAGAGTAAGACTTGAATATCATGGAACTATTGATTTCTGTTCATTTCTAAAGAATTTAACAAACACTATTCAAGGTTATGTAAAAAAAAAGATAAATTTATTGATTGTATTAAATACAAGAAGATCAGCTCAATACACATTTAATTATATAAAAGATTATGTAATACAACAAAAGTCAATAGAAAATAAAGTTCATATAGAATTTCTTGCAGCTACTCAAACACCCAAACGTAAATCTAAAATAATTGAAAAAATTAAAAATTTAATTGAAAGTAATACAGATTCTGTATTTAAAAAGAAGAACAAGGAATTAATAATTTTAATTTCAACTCAATGTATTGAAGCAGGTATAGATATTGATTTTGATATTGTAATAAGAGATTTTGCACCTTTAGATAGTATTATCCAAGTTGCTGGAAGATGTAACCGCAATAATAGAGATGATATTTCAATGGGAATTGTTAAAATATATAAGATAAAAGATGATCAAAATAAAAATAAAAGAAATTTTTGCCAATATATATATGATTCTCACTTACTTAGATTAACTGAAGAAATTTTTCAAGAAACTCGAAAGAAAGATTCTTTTCCATATCTTTACGAAGAGAAGGAGATTTATACTATTGTGAATAAATATTATGAAAATATCGATAATTTCTTTAAAGATGGAAAAATGGAAGAAGAAAGATTAAAATATCAAAGTTATATGTTAAAATTTGAATATTTAAATCTTTCAATGGATTTTAATTTAATATCTAATATGAATCCATACAGTATATTTATAGAAGAAGACAAAGAAGCTATTGAAATAATCAAAAAATATAAATCATTACAGTTATCTTTTAAGAATAGTAAAAATACACAAGAGTTTCCAATAAAAGAATATAATAAATTATTATGGGTTAAAAAAGCTATACAGAAATATATTATAACAACATATCTAAGTGAAGATGAAAAAATAAAGCTAAAAAATATTGATAAGTTTGGAGATTTATATATTCTATCGTATAAGGATTTAAAAAACTTTTATTCAAATGAAATAGGTTTTTATATAAATTAACTATATTCATGCTCTTAAATATTTTAACTGGAAATATGAATTTATATTAAATATTTAAAAATCTGAAGAACTAATTGTCCTTTTTCAGTAATAAAAAATTTTTTATTTCTCTTATCCTTGCTTATTCTGATATATTTTAGCTCTTTTGCGAGTGGTTTTAGAAATCGTTGATTTAATTTCATATAGTAACTTGCTTGTCTAAATCGAGGATCATAATGTTTTCTCTCTAAATCAAGAAAACCTTTTTCTATTAATACATTCAATAAGATTTTTTTATATATGAAAGGATTAGAAGGTTCAATATCTTTATCTGCATATTTATTAGTCATAGTTTTATGAATTATTTTAAGAATTCTAATAAGATTTTTATTGGGTTTTTGAATTGGGAAGATTTTAGGCGTTTGAAATAATAAATCCCCTTTATGAATAGCTCCTGAGTTAAAAGGATCATATTTTGTTGAATAAAGATAGATAAGGTCACAATTCCAAAAACGGGAAGCTTCCGTTGATGCTATTGCGGTAATTTTGGATCCTATTCCAATATTGATAAATAATTTGCAATTAGGATCTTGAGTTCTCTCAGTATAAATAATTTTTGAAACTTCTTGAATAGTTTTAATATAATTGGTATAATCTTATTCTTGATGGACAATTTCCAAAGAAGGTATTTCCTTTTCTAGAAAGTTTATATTTTCATGATAAAAATCAATATTTTCATTTTTTTGACCTGTTTTTTTTATAAATGCTGTAAAATAATAAACCTTATTTGGCTTATAAAAGAGAATTGGTTTTGTTATTCTTTTAGTTTCTTTACTATTAAATACAATTTGAATATTTTTCGAAGCCATATCTAATTTTTAGATAATTTTTGAATTTTGATCTTTTATATTAAATAATTATTCACTTTTCTATAAGAGTATTTGGGAATATTATTAATAATAAATTAGATTTTAGAAGTATTATAATAATAGAGAAGACGATAGCGATTATAAATAGATTATTTTTTAAGGAAAATTTATAAGCTAGCTCAAACTTGAAAAAAAAGAAAGAAATATCTAAGAGAATTATGTAGGATTGTTTGAATATAAATAATTAATTTTTATTTATGCGAAAAAAAAAGTTAGTATGAAATTGTATTAAAAAAGGTTCTAATCTAAAAGATTTAAATTTTCAAATCTAATTTATGAAATTTATTATTTTTAATCATAAATAATTGGAAATGAGTTCATTCGGACTCTATTCGATATGGGTTTTGCTGATATCAGCTCTTGTAATCAAAGGATATATTCCAAACTTCATATGGACACTTTATATTAAAAATGGCAACTAATTCTTAATATTTTTAATAATCTTGATAACTTTAATCTTAGTGGATAAACTACAATATTGATGTATTAGAGACATTTCTAAAACTATCTGTATAAAAATAATTTTAATGCTAAATGCATTATATCTTTTTAATATTTCGGTCAGCTAGCTAATAAAATAATATGAGATATTGTGTAAGAAATTAGGTGAATTGTTGATTTTTATATTGGAATATTCTTTTAAGATCTTAAATATTTCTATCAAATTTCCTGCTAGGTTGTTTAGCTATGGAAATAATAAATAATAATTTTAGAGAAATAATTGAGTTTAAGCGTGTTTTTTTTATTTTTTATTTTTTATTTTTATTACGTTTCCATTGTAAATATCCTTTTGTTTCCTTTCCTCTCCAAATTGCATTTTTTCCAGTCTCTTTCTCGAATAAATCATGAAGTTTTTCTTCATGGGACTCACTTTGAATATCTGATATATCTCGAATAGATCTATAATTTGAAGACTCTTTATATTCATCGTAAGCTATTTCAATAGCTTTTTTACTGATTTTATCGTAAAACCTACTCATTTGATTAACGAATTCTTCTTTATTATTCCAAAAATCAGGAGGTTCCATTCTTTTTATGATACTTGCAGAAATTTTTGGAATAGTAATATCTAATGTAAATGGAACTAAATTATCGCCTTTCCAATAGTTTTCAGGAGATATAAAATTTTTTCTTTTTTGTACAAGAATTTTTTTTTTTGAATTATCTTGAGAATTGTTTCCATATTTACTTCTTTTATTGCGCAATAATGTGATTATGTTTTGTTTCGTTTGACCTCTAATCTCAAAAAGCATAAATGGATCCCGATCAAACTCTTCTGCCAAGATATAGTGTACCGCAGCTATGTGTTTGCAAGGATTAGCATAATCCGGGCATGAACAATTGGTTTTTATATCCTTCTTGGATTTAGGAAACAATGGAATTCCTACAGACTCGAATAACTCTTCTATATTTTGAGGCATTTCCCCAGCTAAGAGCTTGGCAGCAAAAATTGCTTTTTCAGCCATTAAATCTATTATTTTTTCCCATTCTTTTACATTTAAGTTTTCAATTTGAATCGTTACATTGTATGGTTTTCTTACGGTACCTTGAACTTTTGCATTAACTATTCCAGAATTTAACTTGAATTCTATTACTTGACCTGCCCTAGCATATCTCCGACCTCTTTCAAGTCTATTATTCCATCCAAATGATTCAAGAATGTTTACCCATCGTTTTGACCACCAGGTTTCACCAATATCTCCTCTCTTGCTTTTAGCTTTAATTCCCCCTTCAACCTTTATCGGTTTGGAGGGTTTGTAAGAATAATATCGCCAACTCATTTATTTCACCTTAATTATTATATTGAATTGTTTTTAATTAATATTTAAGAATCTATTTTTTGTTGTAATGTCATTATATTTTTAAGTTGATCAGTACTCATCTCTGTTAGCCAGCTCTCACCAGTTCCAATTATACTCTCGGCTAACTCCTTTTTATTTTCAATCATCTCATCTATTTTTTCCTCAAGTGTCCCCTCACATATAAATTTATAAACTATCACATTCTTGGTCTGTCCAATGCGATATGCGCGATCTGTTGCTTGATTCTCTACAGAGGGATTCCACCAACGGTCAAAATGGAAAACATGACTTGCTTGGGTAAGATTCAAGCCAACGCCCCCTGCTTTCAGAGAAAGCACAAATATTTTTGGACCATTCATTTCCGAAAATTTTAAAATCATTTTATCTCTCAACTTTTGGGATAATCCTCCATGCAAATAGAAGATTTCAGCATTAATAGTTTCTTGGAGATATTTATGAATAATTGCACCCATTTTAGCAAACTGTGTAAATATTAAAGCATTATGTCCTTCAGAAACAATTTCCTCTAGCATTTCTACTAAACGGTTTAATTTTCCTGATCTTCGATGTACTTCAGAACCATCACCTAAAAAGTGTACAGGATGATTGCATATTTGTTTCAATCTGGTGAGAGCCGAGAGTACAAGACCTTTTCTCTTGATACCAGTTTCATCATCTATTTTATGCAATATATCATCTACCACTGCCTTGTAAAGAGTAACTTGTTCTCTTGTTAGGTTGCAATAGACATTTGATTCGATCTTTTTAGGTAAGTCTTTTATAATAGTAGGGTCATTTTTGAGTCGGCGGAGCACGAAGGGTTGAACGATGGTTTTAAGGTGTTGTTTTGCTGTTATATCATTATATCGCTCGATGGGAAGAGAGAACTTTTTATGGAAATTGGTGATTGAATCCAAATAACCTGGATTTAGAAAATCCATTATTGACCAAAGTTCCGATAATCTATTCTCGACTGGTGTTCCTGTTAAAGCAACCCGATAATTTGCCTTAAGTTTTCGAACAGCTTGAGATTGTTTAGTGTAATAATTCTTAATGTTCTGCGCTTCATCCAATATAAGGGAATTCCATTCTATTTGAGAGAATTTATCTTCTTCCCTATGTATAAGTCCATAAGTGGTTATTATAAGATCATAATTTTTCACATTAGTTATGAATTCTTTTAGATCCATTCGATTTGTACCATGATGGATGAATACATCAAATGAAGGGGCAAACCGATTCGATTCCCTTTTCCAATTTCCAAGTATTGAGGTTGGACAGACTAATAAGTTTGTTGCTTTCCCATTCTCTTCTCTATCCTTTAACAAGAGCACGAGTAATTGGATCGTCTTACCAAGCCCCATGTCATCAGCAAGACATGCCCCAAGACCGTATTGACGTAAAAACCACAACCAAGCAAATCCTTTTTTTTGATATGGACGCAATTTACCTTCAAATTTAACTGGTTGGTTTTGCATTACTATTTTTGTTTTACCCAATATTTGGTTGAAAATTTTGTTCAAATTTTCTGTTGCACTATAACTCATAATTGGAAGTTCTTGATCCCTCTCATTAACTTTAAATGTCAATCTTAATGCTTTAGAGAGTTCTAATCCTCCAGAATGGCTTTTTTTGAAATAGTTCAAAGCTTTATCGATGTCTGATTTTTTTAATTCGATCCATTCACCCCGAAATTGTACGAGAGGTACTTTCAATTCTGCTAATTTCTCAAGATCTTCCTTGCTAATGGGAGTGTCTCCTATTGCAACTTGCCAGTCGTATTGAATAACATTGTTAAAATTTAAAATACCCATACCAGTTTTAGGTACTTGCTTAAATTTTAGATTTAACTTTAATCCTAAAGACGCTTTCATCCCATTGTCTTTCCACCATGGGGGTATGAGAACTCCAAAACCACTTTCTTTGAATAGTATTGCTGATTCTTTTAGAAAATGATATGCTTCATTTATTGAAAGTTTGGCTTCTGTTGGAGTAATTGAATTCAAACTAATTTCGATAGGGGGAAAGATGCGACAAGCAGATCCCAAGTCTTTTAACAATTTTTCTTGGGGATGGTTGAATTTGCGGTTTAGAAAGTTTAGTGTTGCTTTTTTTTCTCCCCAGACCTTTTCGGTCGGCACGAGTAAACTTGGATCATCAATGGCTTGCAGGAAATATCGTAAAATCCAATGACCCAAAGAACCATCATTCTCATCAGGAGCCTCTATGCGAAAACAAGTCCTAAATGAAGCTTTCTCCTCCTCTTTAATTTGATCCTCCCAGCGAGTTATTGATTTCAATAATTTATCAGACTCTGTAAATGAACATTGTAAAGACTGCCCCGTTAATAAAGATTTTAACCAATAATTTGCGAGAGAGGTTTTTTTTAAATTTATCCTTGAATTATTTAGCCAATTCTGAATATTACAATTAATACAAGAATTAATATAATGCTGTAAGAGAAATTTTTTGGACTTAATGATTTTGTTTTCTTGAAGAAAAGCAATACATACTGTTGGCATTGATTTAATTAATATAGAAATGCGATTTTTATTATCATCTTTAGTAATTACACTACTCCATTTCGCATATCTGTTTTTACTATGATTATCCAATTCTATAATATTTGGAATAAATCTTTGTTTAGATAATAATTCTAAAGTATACTTGGAGACTTGGCTCCAGAAAATTAAATCATTACCCAGATGGGTATTGAGATTATTATCTGTTGTTTCAGAAAGGTAGAAGAGAAAAAAAAATACCTCCTTTAACGGTATTTTAAAACCATTTAGAACCCAAGGACGTAAATCTATTGACTCTATTTGTTTATTGGGAACATTTCTAGCTAATATATAATTTGAAGCTTGTGGAATATTTGAGATGGTAGGAAATAAGAAAGAGATATTATCAGAACTTAATTTTTTACTAATATCTATTATGTTATTTGTTTGTAACAATTCTATCCCCTTCAAGAGATCAAATTGATTAGCCATAAATGGATGAAGAGGAATTTTAGGCATCCTTCCTCTACGTTTTACCATATTAGATAATAGATTCTCACCCCATATAAAGAAGTTTCCATTATATCCATTATCAGAAGGTATCCACGTTCCATGTAATATGATCATTGTTCAAAAGTACAGTTTCTTTATAAAAAAATTCTATTATTACCAATAATAATATTTAATGTATAATTAAATATCTTATTTTAACGATAAATCCATTTTTTATCAACTATTTAATAATTGAGAATACTTGTAAGAATTTGAAGAATTTATCTATAAAAAATTCCTTTTCAAGATTAATCTTCAATATATTTTATTAAATCTTAAATGAGATATCAATTATATATAGCTTAAAATTAATATTAAGATTAAGATATAACCTGAGATTATATGGTATATTAAATCAATTAAAGAAATACTAGTAAAGTTTCTAAAATAAGAAGAAACTTTTAATTTAAATAAATTAAATTCTTTCATTTAATTTAATTAAATAAAATATTAATTATTAAAAGAAAATCTTTTTTTAACCAAATAGAAGCATATGAAAGCTTAAAAAGAAAGATTTATGAAAGAAAAATATAATATTAATTTAAAATATGCTATAACTTTTATAATGATATTAGATAAAATTTCAAAATGATAAAATTAACTTTCGAATTATATCCTGAAGACGGTCAACTAAAACCATATGAGCACCCCTACGGATATATTTTTCGTGGAGTGATTATGAAATGGTTAAATGAAATTAAACCTGAATTAGTTCATATACTCCATGAATATGAACAAATCCGTCCCTATTCTATAAATTGTATTATTCTGAATAAAATACCAAAAATCGATTTTATACTTGTATCTACTGAAGAAAATCTTAGCAATGCTCTTATTCAAGATTTAATAACTACTGAAAAAGTCAAACTTAAAATCGGACAGAAAGATTATTATATCTCTCAAATCAAATTCGAGCGAATTAATTTAACGGTTATAATTGAGGAAGCGAGATCAGTGAAATCATTCAATATAAATTTTCCAACACCCGTATATTTTAACACAAGCATGGGAGATTATTCTGTAAGATTCCCGATTCCCAATCTTTTATTCGGTAATTTAATTAATATCTGGAATAAAATTAATGAGGAAAATTCAGAAATAGATAAAGATTATTTTATAAATTGGATTAATGCTCATGTCTATATTAGTGGTTATAAAATGAAGTCCGTTAAAAGGGACATTGGAAAACCTCGCCCAGTGGCTGGTGGAATTGGAAATGTTTCATATAGAGTTATTAAGATAAATAAAAATTACTATACACATCTTTTGAAAAGTCTAGACAAGATATATGACTATGAATACGTTAATCAAGATTATTTAGGAAATTGTAAATGGTTAGAAATTTTATGTAAACTTGGTCAATATACTAATGTAGGGGGAAACCGTACAGCAGGTATGGGCGTTATGAAATATTATCCGAAAATATATATATCCGATAACGATTTAATAAAGAAGGTAATATAGAAAAAAAGTAAGCTTTCTATACTGTTTAATCGGATTCTTATTTTAATAACAGAAAGCAAGAAGAAAAGGTTTAGATTAACATTGAAATTCTACATTTTCTATTGTTTTTTTTAAGTTCTTTAAATTGTTATCAGAAAAATAATTTAATTCTTTTGATAGATAGCTTAAGAATCTGATGAGTCCTCGTTGTACTTTTTTCATAGCAGTTTTTGATTTAACCCATTTGTAATCAATGATATATTTTTTTAAAAAGAGATTTAGTAGATTTTCATTTAATTCTTTTTTAAAATTCTCTAAATGTATCTTTAAATTAAAAAAAATAAATTTTAAGAATTTTTTACAAATATTAAGTTTCTCTTGAATTGTTTTTTCGCTTAATTCTTTATCTCTCAACCATTTTTCAAAAGAATTTAAAATAGGAAGAAAATCCTTTTCAAACTCAATTTGGATAGTATTTAATTCTTTTACGTACTTTTTTTCATTGAATTCCTCCCAATCACTACAAGATACCTCAAAATTGGGAAATACATTGTCTGTATAAATTAAACATTTAACGGGACAATAGACACAATCAGCAGCTAATTCATTGAGTGATAATTGTATAATTTCATAGAACTCTCTTAATGGAATCAAGGTTTTTATTAAATAAAAATAGGGTTCTTCAAATGACTTTTTTAATGCATCTTCAATCCATTTTTTAGAAATTAGTAAATCCAGAAAAATAGAGTCTTTTGATTTATTATGTTTTAAATTATTCTCTAAAATCTTGTTGACTATATCATGAGTAATCTTAAAACAAAATTTTAAGAATTCTTTATTGAAGAAATATACCATTATCTCTATATTTAGATTATGTATTAATTCAACCATGTTTAAAGCGATACTTATACCAAATTCAAAAATAAAATGATTTCTATTAGTATGTTCTATTTTATTAGGGAAAAAGTATAAGGGATCTACAATAAGATCGTCGAATTTTTCATTAGATTCATAATTATTAATAGTTTTATTATAATAGATTAAGAATTTAAGAATATTGTTAGTATTTTGAGTCATTAGTTCTTCTAATTTAGAGACAGTAGTATTATTTATTTTCAATTTATCTATCCCATCTTTGGATTCAATTTTTTCTTTTATCCAAAATCGGTTTAGAAAATTAATTAATCTTTCGGGATTCAGTAGCCCTGCCACTTTAAGATATTTTTTAAAAGGTTTTGAAAGTTGGTAAGCAGAATATGCTAATTGAACATATATGTTAAAATCTAAGGGAATAAATTTAAGTAAATGACCACACAATATATAGGAACTATTAAAATATCCTCCTATTTGCAAGATAATAGATAATTTTAAGTAAGCATGAATTTTAAATGAATCTAACTCTATACTTTTTAAGTAGCATTTTAGAGCATAGTGATGTTGGTGTAATTCACTAAGAATATCACCTTTTAATATTAATCCTGGGACCAATTTAGGATGTTTCTTTAATACTCGATTGATCAATATTAATGCTTTATTATTTTTTCCCTTAAAATGTAAATCACGTGCTTCAAAAAATTGTAAAAGATTATCTTTCATCAGTGATTTGATTTCAATTTCTTCTGAAAGTCCTAATAAAAAATTCTTTCTCTTCTCAATTGAATTGTATATCTTATCTAATTGATTAATAATATTATTTATTTTTAGATCAATATTTTTAGGCAGATTAAAACCTATCATCTCTTGAGAGTTAAAAATAGGCGATTTTTCATTTAGAGGGTTTATCTCATTTATGATTTTATCAATTTCAAAAAATTCATATGTATCTTGAAATAGTTTATTAGATAAGTCAAACTGGTGCATAGATCCTATATATTTCATAGAATTTTCATAAAACTCGTCTAAAGTATGATTATCTATATTAAGGTCTTTGAAGAGGTCTGTAATTGATTTTTCTAATTTATATCCCGCAAAAAAGAAACTTTGGTATAATAATAATAGTCTAAACATAGTTTTTTTCTTATTAACATTTTCTCTTAAGTAATTAATCGTTCTTGAAGGAAGGGAATATAATTTCAAAAAAGTATCTATAACATATAATAATTTTATAAAAATTTTCTCATCATCAATTTCTTCAAATAATTTAAATATAGCTTCTACAACTATTTTTTCTGAATAAGTTTCTATATTATCTAAAAAAGAATCAACAGTAGATTTATCTAGCTTTTCTAAATCAATATTTTTCGAAAAATCAAGGATTATTTTTGATACAAAATTTAATGTTTGATTTAATTGAGATATCATTATTGGATTCCTATTTTTTTATTTAATCTTGCTCTATCATAATGTTTTAATTAGTTATATTTATTTATCGTGGAAATTATTTTCTTTTTAATATTTAAAAAGTAAGTAAAAAAAATAAAAGATTATAAAATAAAATTTATTATTGATAATAAAAAACTAATTAATAGCTATTTAATAAACATTATTCCCTCATAATATAAAATTCATTAAGGATTTTGTCGGAAAAGAATTTATACATAAAAAATCTAAAATAGTTGATTTTTTCTTTTGAAAATATTTAGTTACTTAGACTTTAGGAATAATTTTTAAAGGGATTAGTCCATTCCAAATAACTTTAAATCCTATTAATTCTAAAATTTTATCAGTTAATTGATATTTATTTAAAATTTCATGGATTTCAGAATAGTTTCGTTTCTTTCCAATCTCATCCTTGATTTTAGTTAAAAATAATGATGAAACGATTTTATTACCAATTATATAATAATTTGGAGGAAGCAATTTTTTAATTACCTCAGGATTAAGATCTAATTCTTTTGCTTTTGTATTGATATCAATGATATTTTCATGAAGTTTAAGTGAGGTTTTTTCTGCTATTTTTTGTTGAATTGCTTTTTTTTCCTCTCTTTTTAATATTTGTAATACTTCTTTCATTGGAATTCGATCTTTATAGAAAATTACATCTTCATGAAAATCATTAATTGAACATTTTAAGTTACGATCTACAGCTACAATGATTCTTATTTTTGAATCATTGAATTTTCTGATTTTTTTTTCAAGATATTCAGGAGTCCAGAAACCCACGATTTCAAGGTATAATACAATTCCATCTTTATAGAAACCAAAATCTGGAATGATTACATAATTTCCTGCTTTAATAAAAGTTGGTTCTCTTTTAATTTCCCATTTTGGTGCAAAAATTTTAAAATCACTAAAAAATTGTCTTTCAATTTCGCTATCAAACTTCTTTTCTTTTTTTTTTATAATTGGAAATAGGGTTTTATCATCAGAAGCTAATTTAAAAGAAAAAATTTTATCTTCGTTAGATTTTTTCATTTGGATTTTAGTTTCAATTGACCATTTTTTTGCAAAGATTATAGTATTTAGAAGCTTAGCTAAATTTTCTCCATATTTTTTAGTTTTCTTAAATAGAGATAGAGGCCCTGTAATTTTTATTTTTTTATCATTTATTTCATACATAAGACCCAAAAAATTAATCATCCTAAAGATTTGTTGGAAATTATCTTCTATAATAATGGATATTTCCAAAGCATTAAAAAACAACGTCTGTGTTAGTGAAAAATTATATTTTCTGGTTAAATTTTCTGATGTAGGTGTATATAAATTATCTAATATCTGTTCTTGAGGTAGATCTGAGAAAAAGGAGTCTTCAATCACATTTTTTGTTGTATTAAGTTCTTGTGCAATTTTCAATAATATTCTATTTCTCTCATAATCATCAATAACAAACCCAGATGCATATAACTTTTCCCTTACTACTTTACTATCTAAAGAAGTATTAGAAATGAATTTACTTTTTCTTAAAAGTAATGAAGTTAGAGCTCGAATTATTTTATAGTCTTTTTTTCCTTTTTCATATAGTTGGAAAATTTTTTTTATTTCCTTATAAGGTTTATTTTTACATTTTTTAAATATTGAAAGAATTTCTTCAGCAATATCAAAATTATCCAGATATTTAAGGAAAATAGTTCCTTTTCGGGTATAATATGACAACAGACTTTTAGGTAACATTTATAAACTCTACTTTTCTTTTTTACTCCTTTTATTTGCAATTCGAACTTCTAGGGTATTTTGAGTTATTATTTCATATAATATTGCTTTCTTATCTTTACGAGGTCTAAGCAATCTACCTAATCTTTGTATATATTCTCGAGAACTCCCAGTACCACTTAATATTATTCCTATATTTGCCTCAGGAACATTGATTCCTTCATTTAAAACTTGTGAAGTGACTATTGTAGAGTATAACCCTTTTTTAAATTTAGTTAAAATATCATTCCTTTCACCTTTTTTTATTTGATGTGTAATACAGGGAATTAAAAATCTCTTGGATATTTTATAGACCATCCTATTATATTTTGTAAAGATAATAGTACGATTTTTTTTTTTTAATAATTTTGAGAGTTCATTTAATTTATTTTGTGAATTAAATGCTATTTTTTCTGCTTTATTTCTTGCCAATAGTGCTATTCTCGCATTTAGATCATTTCCAGAACGTAATATTAATCTTTTAAAATCCTTAGAATTATTCATCTGAATATGATTTGAGATTATATAAGATTTAAAAGTTTCATAAGCATTTGTATATTCTTTTTGTTCTTTATCCGTTAGTGGCACTTTGATTTTTTTCACTTCATAAGGAGCTAGATGATTTTCTGAAAGGTTATCTGGAGTTATATCATAAATTTTTTTTCCTATCAATCTTGGTAATTCTTTATGGAGTTGATCATCTCTTTTATATGTCGCAGTGAGACCTAATCGAAACGGAGATGCAAATAATTCAGCAATTTGTTTATATCCTTCAGAAGGGAGGTGATGAACCTCATCAAATATTATAAATTTAAATTTATTTCCAAAATAATCAGCATTGAGATAGACTGAATCATAGGTTGAGACGGTAATAGCTTTTAATTCTTTTTTATTCCCCGTAAATTCTCCTATTTCAATATTAAATTCTTTTTTTAATTCATTCTTCCATTGAGTAACTAAATCTAATGTTGGAACAATTATTAAAGTTGATATGTTAAGTTTTTCAATGATTTTTATCGCTAATACCGTCTTACCTGACCCAGTTGGCATTACAATTGTTCCTCTTCTTGATATCCACCAAGATTCCAGCGCTTCTTGTTGATAACCTCTTAATTCAATAGAAGAGGAAAAATGAGGACAAGGAATTAAATCCAAAACATTATCCAAAAATGGAATGTTAGAATTCTCCAAATATTCTATAATATCTCTATAATAATATGCTTCTGCTCTAAATTTACTACTCCGACCATCCCATTTTATATATGGAAGACTGAGATCTTCATCGATGATAATTGTTCCCCTATCGAAAAGAAGTTTCATTTTTAAATAAAAATATGATACATACCATTATAGAGTTTATTATGAAAAATAATTTGATCAAAAATTTAAAAGCACATACTGATAAAATTTATTATAAAATTATAACATTTTTTCAAAGATAATAGAAAATAAATATTTTGATGAATCTCTTTTTAGCAATCTGCTTTAAGGATTAGCTAATAAATTAAATACTAAGGAAAAAATAAATAACATAAAGTTATAACAGATATCAAGTGATAAATAAAAAATTAAATATGATTAAGTAAAATTATTATCTCTATGGAAAGTGTTTTTACTTTTAAGATTGCTTTAAAATACCGAAAAGGTTTATGGCGTAGAATAGAAATAAAGGGTGATCAAACTCTTAGAGATTTTGATGATATAATACGTCAGGCTTTTAATTATGATACATGGGATCATGTAAGTGGTTTTTTTTCAGGTCTTGCTTGGAAATCAAAAGAATTGGGTGAAATGATACCTGATAATTCTGGATTTGGAGAAAAAAGAAAAATTAATGACCTAAATTTATCAAAAGGAAATAAAATGGAATATGTCTATGATTTTGGTGCTAATATAAATCATATTATTATTTTAGAGGATATTGAAAGTTTAGAACATGCGAATGATACACCTCGTATTATTGCAAAAAGTAGAACTCGTATTAAATATTGTACATCCTGTAAACATAAAGGAAAAAAAGTAAAAGCAATATGGGATTGTATAGAGTGTTATGAAAATACAGACAAACATGTCTATTTATGTGATGAATGTGTTGAAGAAGAACATGAAGATCATTTCATAGAAGAAATTCTTTATTAAGAATTTAATTTTAATAATTTAAATTTCAGTTTCAATGGAAGTAGATCTTAAAATCTAATTAAAATCAATCTATTTCTATTAAATCATATATATAGATTATAAAAGGACAAAAAAATAATATTGTAAGAAATCTTTTTTTGTTTTTTTCTCTAATTGTAATATTTTGGAAGTTGTGATTGTATATTAAAGAATTTAGATTTGGAAAGATGGTTGATGTTGAACTTAAAATAAAAATTAATTATTTTAATTATTAACCTAGAATCCAATTACACTCAAATTTTGAAATATTAAAAAAGCTTTATATATAGGTCCTATATAATATATTAATCAAAAAAAGACAAATTAAATCACATAATTATCTATACATTAAGAATAGTAAATTGACATCTATACAAAAAAAATATAGACAACTCGAAATCAATTTAAGTAATATAAATCGAGATATTGCAAAGAGAATATTGGAGGTATTGGAATATGAAGGTACTTCGATATTAAAATCAGAACATTTACAAAGTGGGGGATTTAAAGAAAAATTAGAAACTATATTAATACTTTCAGAAAATATGAAGAAAGGTTTTAGAGAATTTGATAATAATATTAGAAGAATCGCAACTAATGATAAAAATGAGACTGGAGCTCAATACTATGAATCAGAGTATGGTGGTTCTAAAACTCAATATATTGAATTAATAAAGAGTATAATTTATGATAATAGAATTAGTAAGAATCCGCCTTATTCTTGTACTATTCCTGTTGTTTTTAATGGTACAGTTGATTTAACTGCAACATTTTTAGGAGAGCAAATTGAAAATGAAACTGCTCGTATTTTAACAAAACAAATAGAATTATACCAGGATTCTGAAGATTTTAAAGACGATACTTATTCATTTGAAAATTTTCTAAACTTATTAGTAGAATTTAGAAAAGCAAAAAATGCTCCTGAGCATCTGGATAAGATTAATAGAAATTTAATAGAACTTGAAAGAATTATAGAGAGTTCCCCAGGAATAGATAAAAAAATCTCTAATATTAGATATGAAATCTCTCAATTACCATTAATTGATGAAGAACGTTTATTAAAAATAGTTTTTGATATAATGGCGTTTGCTTCAAAGTATAAAATTGTCTTCTTATTTATGTATGATGAGTGTGATGATTGGTTATCAAAAGTGGAGGAGGATTCAATTTGGAGTAAAAATTTTTTAAAAAGACAATACTTTTTTCGAAAATTATTAGATAGACTTTCAGATTTTCGATTATATCAAATTTTCTGTTTAACTTCAAGAGTTTTTGAATCAATTAGAAGCGAACAAAGTGATAGAGCCCCTGGAATACAAAGATTATCTACAGAAATGATGAAAGTAACTCCTTCTGGATCATATGTTCACGTTAGAGAGCAAGGTGTATATCAGGACGATGAAGCACAAGAAGCTGTGTTAAAATGGCTCATTTTATTAGAAAAAGCATATAAAAAAGCAGATCTGGAAATCTTTAGTACTTTTCTACCAACTCTAGAAAATAAAATTGATAAAAAACTTTCGAGAAGAAAAGCAAATCAAGCGATCATTTCTTCAATTAAATCATTTATAAATCTAACAGATGAAATAAAACAAGGTCAAAATGAATATAATACAGCAGAAAAACATGGTACTCATTATTTAACAATTGGGAATATTATAGAACCTATTTTTTCAAGTTTTTTAAATTTTCTAAATTTTCATTTTGTTAAAAAACATATTGACGTGGGAAATGGAAAATTAATAGATGGTAAATTTATGGCTATTAAAGGAGGTAATATTGAAATATTTGCTGAAATTAAATCATTTGGAGAACCTGAATCATTTGATTTAGGAAAATCAAAACAAGTTATTAATTGTGTAAAAAATAAAAATTCGATAGTGATTTTTTTCATCTTTTGTAAAAATTTAACTGAAGATTTTGTTAGAAAAAGTCTTCATAAATGGAAAAATTTTGGATATTTTGATTCCAATATTGATTTACAATTGATAATTCCCATAATTATTAATGATCAAACACTTCTAAATTGTCTTGTTGGTTTAGGAAAAACAAATTACACTCAACTTAGTGAAAAATTTGAAGATTTTGATAAATTATTAAGATTATTGAATAAAGATTTTCATGGAAAACTAACAAATTTATTTTTAACTGAGGAGGAAGAGATTCCAATTGTAAAAAAAAACTCAGATGCAAAACCACCACCCCAAGTTCAATTTAAGGAAGAATCTTATCTTGAACTCTTAAAAAAATTACGAAATATTGATGAAACTTCCAAAAGAACAGCTGTAGAAATAATAACTAGTATGGGAAGTAGAAATAAAGTATATTCATATAGAACTATTAAAACTGTTAAAAATTCTATAAAACAACCTCTGTTAAAAAATTCTTTTGATGAAGCATTAGAATATCTTAAATTAAATAATATTATAAGAGAAAAAAATGAGCGTATAGAATTTAATTGGGATTATTTTGATAAATCAGATTGTAAAAATGATCCGGAGAGTTTGATGATTCAAATCTTTAAAGAAATACAAAATATAACAAATAAAGGTAGTGAATAAATCATTAATTTGGATTCTATTGAAATTAAATCGCTTAGAATATCATTTGGAGATTTTATAAAAATAATTGATAAAGCTATTGAGAATAATAAATCAGTTAAAATTCCAACTGATTTAATAAATCAAAAAAATAATAATGCTAAATTTTTAAGATGGTTAAAAAAACATAAACTAATTGAATTGATTACAATTGAAAAAAAACCTAAATCTAAAAAAAGTAATATTCATTCAAGGTCAAGAAAAATTGAAATAGCACTTCAATTAAAGGCACTTGAATTAAATATATCTGATATAGCAAAAAAATTTAATATTACTCCTTCTACGGTTCAAGGATATTTTAAAACCTTGGAAAAATATAATAGTGATTATTTAAAAATATTAAATCTTCTATTAAAGCTCAAAGGAATTTCAGCTAATACAAAATTAATTGAATTCCCTGAATTCCCAATAAATGAAAAAATATCTCTTATAAATGATTTATTATCTCCATCAGATTTTAAATATTTTCAAAAAATTATGAATAATAATATTTGGATAAAGAAAGTAGTAGGTCAAGATCTTGGTTATTATGATATTTCTCTTATATTACCAAAAAAATAATTAAAGAAGTCATTTAGGCTAAATGCAGAAAATTTTTCTATTAATTATCTTTTTATTTATGAATATTGTGTGAGATTCACTTGTAATAAAAATATTTTAATATAACCAATTTAAAAATTAAAGAATAATAGACTATAGATTTTTTTAGATTAGTTTAAGTTAAAATTCATAATTATTAATAATAGCGAGATAAGATTGAAATTTCTATACATATTTTCGTTGTTGATTTCTATATCTCTTTATAACAATCAATCTAATATCAGGATTTATCAACAAGATTATAAGTTTTATCTTGTACCATCTTTATAATTATATATTAATCATAACAAATTCAAATCTTTACCATGGTGTCTCTTCACCTAATAAATAAGAAGCAACGTTCATTAAAATCTCACAATCACAATAACCACCTAATTCTTTACATAATTCCAATAATACTTCTTTATTCTTCTTTGAAACCTTCATTCTATTCAAAATTTGCCGTGAATATTCATGATTCTTCCCTCCACATCTCCATTTAATTCCATTATATTGGCAGCCTTCGGGACTAGCTAAACGATATACAAATTCCCTAATCTGTTCTTCTGATAAGGTAAGCTTATGTTCTAAATATAAAATTCTTTGATCTGAATTATACATCTCAGTATAACATTCTACACAATACCATGACTTATCATTAGGATTATAAGTCATATCTTGATCAGTCTTCACGCAGCGTCGACATTTACATATTGACCTTTCAACCAAGTTATGTAATTCTGTTTTTCCTTTTTCTAATTCAATTATTCTTTCTTTTTGTTCTTCAGCTAAATCATCAAAAAAAATTAATTCTCCATTTTGGTCATATTCAATTTCATCTATTTCATTATGGAGATGAAACCATTGAGTATTTGTTGCCATTATAAATAAAATCCTCAAATTATTTCTAATTTGTTGCAGCTTGGGATGTTTTAATGAGATAGTTCTTTTTTTTTTCATAATTATTATTTATCTTTTCTTTTAAATAATTTAAACTTCCCTCTTTTCATATGTATGAGCTTATGGATTTTATGAATCTCTGCTATAATTATTAGCTTAACTTAAAAATAAAAAATAATTAGGATTAAGGAAATAAAACAGAGATTCCAGTCTTCTTTTTTGCGGTCCATCTCTGCATTTCCTTATAACAATCCACACAATACCATGACTTATCAACAGGATTATAGGTCATATCTTGATCTGTCTTAACACACCTTCGACATTCACATATTGAATTGTTAATTAGATTTCTTAATTCAACCTCCTTTTTTGTTAATTCATTTAATATAGATTTCTTCTTTATATTCATATTATTTGGATGGATCATATTACCATTACAATCATATTCCATTTCTTTTATTTTATCAAGAATTTTCAGTAATTCTTCTTGAGTAACATTTATAAGAAGATTTCTTAGATTATTTCTAATTTCTTTTAATTTATGATGTCTTACCATAATAGTCCTTTTTTTTCTCACAATTATTATACACCATGTTAATTATTTAAATATTATGACTCTGGAAATTTATTATTACATTTTTTTTTTAATTTTGCTTCTATTTTAAAATATTGCTCTATTATAAAATGATCTGTATGATCACGAAATCCTAAATTTGGAGGTTTTATATATAAAATTATTCTCTTTAATTTATCTTCTACAATATTTTTAAAAAATCTATTATATAATTCATTATACTCCATTTTATTTTTTTCTATAAATCCTTCTAAATCCAAGTTATTTAATACATTTTTTCTCTGGTTAAATTTTGCGATATTATAATTAAATGTTTTATAATTAAACCATCCAGTCTTTTCATTATATAAAACCCAATCTAATCCTTCAAATGTTTTTATTATATCTACTTTTGTTACCTCTCCTCTTTTATTCACTAACAAAGAGAAACGTCTTAAAAGCTCCTTACTTTCCTCCTCACTCAGTTGATTCCAGTAATTATGAGTCCTTATATCTGTAAGCGCTAAATCCTGAAAAAAAACTGAACGTTTTTTATTTATATCCAAATGATGGCGACGATAATCACTTGTAAACAAGAGCTTACCAGATGACCTTATATAGATTCGCTGTTTAAAAATACTATCCTCTAAGGGTATAAAGGTGAGTGGATCAAATCCCAATTGACGGGCAAATAAAAAAACAATATGATAAGAACGAGTGAGCTTATCATACCATAATTCTCTATCATACCATGATTTCCCTTTTTGTTTAATGAAGGATAGTCCTCTTGCATCTATGTATTCCTATGTATTCTGAAATTTCATCCATCACACGTCTATATATCTTCATTTTATAAGAATAGGGCATTTCAACCATACCTTTAATTTTTGTATTTTGACTTATAACTTTTGCTTCTTCACCAGCCCATTTATTAATAGTTAAAAGAATTCCCTTTAGCTTATCTATATTTATATTAACATCTCCTTGACTTAATACATTGCGAAGATTCTTATAATTAAGGCGCTTGTTCATTTGGGAAAAAGAAAAGCTTAAATTATTAGTATACGCAACACAAGCCATCCATAATAATTGGATTAATTCATATTCAGAATATTGATAATTTTTTTCGAATTGCTGTATCTTATAAAATTTCCGAGTCTTTCTTGTGGGAAGTTCACATACATATGGCTCTTTATACGGATTTTCAAACACCCACTCATCTATTTTTAACTTAATTTGCTCCTTGAGTTTTTCCAACATATCTATTTCAATATTTAGTCCTTTATCGGTAAATGTCTTAACTGTCCACATCTGAGAACAATAGACAATACGCCAAATCTTATAAAGTGGAAGTCTTACTGGCTCGGCATTGGAGTTTAGTGTAGGTAAAGCTTTCTTCCAAACATCATAACTCTGGAAATATAATCTAGCCAAGACTGATTTTTTTCCGATTTGACCAAATACATTATCTAAAGACATTAAATTATGTATCAACTTTTTAAATGGTGAATCTTTGTAATCCACCAAGAGGTCATTAATCTCGTTTTTCTGAGCGATTTCTGATAAAAACTCGTTTATAATGTCCTTGATTCTCTTAATCTGATTCAGTGGTAACTTCATTGGTTCAATATTTTTCAATAAAGATGTCTTAAAAGTGATGATGTTTTGAGGAATAAAATTAAAATCATTTTTTAATTTATAAAATGACTTTGAACAGAAACCTCGTATTCCAATAAGCGTATCAAGTGATTTATAATTAATCTCCTGAATAAGATTTAATTGATACAAATACTCAACTAATTGAGCAATCATCATTCGAAAAGGTTTATATAATACATTTGAAGAATTCATCCCTGAAATTCGATAATAGTCATTAAATAATCCATGGAGGTCCTTTAGATACATTCCTTTATTGATTTTTAATCTACTTTGGGTAATTTTCATTTGAAGTTGAATAAACCATTTATCTAAGGTCTCCTCACCAATATTAAAATGGTTGCGCTCTGAACCCTCCTTTAAGGACCATAACATTCCATGAATCCCTGATTTGCCTATAGAAACTACTTCTTCAAGCTCATTTAAATTATTCGTTGTAAGAATCCCAAAATTATTTAACAACTTAACAAGATCCTCGATAAATTTTCTGAAATAAGGATAATAGGGACTTGAGCCTTTCCAGTTTTCAAGCTTCTCAAAAAGTGCCTTTTCATTTATTGAGGTTGGTTGATTTATGATTTTATTTTTAGAAATTTGAGTATGATACCCATCAATTGATGTCTCACTGAAACGTCTTAAACTCCTATTTTTTTCTATAAAATCTATTATTATTTGCTGTTTCACGTGTGGATAAAAATCAAATCCCCAGCGGATATAATTATGGGTATGGAGCTTAAATAAATAACCAAATATCTCAATTAATTGCTTGGTTTCTAATATACTAAGTTTAGAAGCTATCAATTTGATATCATCTCCATCTATTTCATCCTTATTTAGAATTTGTAATATATGAGCTACATCACCATTTCCTAGATTTTGAAGTAATTCCTTGTGATTTTTAATATAATCTTTCCAATCTTTTGAAAATTGTAAAGCATTTAATTTTCGGTAAAGATGTTCTAAAAAAGGATAAACTTGATTTTTTGTCATCTGTTTGTTATAGAATCGTCGCCGAAAATCAACATAACTTTTAAAGATTTCCTCTTCAAATGGACTAATTGATTTTAGGAATTTCGAAATTTTTTCTAATAATTTCACATCTTCATTAGTTAATTTACCATTATTCCGCTTCTGGTTCAATTTTTGTTTAAGTTTATAACAATATCGACAATTTTTATAAAGATATAATAATTGATTCAGTAATGCCTTTGTCTCTTCTGAATTATACTCTCCCTTATATTTAAGGAGATTTACTCTTAGATATTTTATCCATAATGCTTCTTTTTGTAGATTTCTCCAAATTTCACAGCTTTCTTTATTTTTATGATTTAGTCTTACATCCTCTTCTTTTGATATAATATTTGATTTCTTTTCTTTTCTATTAAATTCATTTGAATTAGGTTTAGTTTCTGTCTTAGCATCATTCCTTCTCTCATTTTCTATCTCACTTTGAGTTTCCCGATTAGATTCTATTTCTTTTGAATTGGAATCTTTCTCCTCTTTATTCGAGGAATTTTTTTCTAAATGATAAATATTCAATTGAGATTTCTTGGAAGGATTCAATTTATATGTCTTAAATGGTTCTTCGAACGTAGATTGATTCGAAATCTCAATACTTTTAATTTTTATATCAATATTGCTAATATCTATTGGTTGATCAATTCGATTTATTCTTTGAGGAGTTATTTTATTTATTTCCTCATTCTTTTCTCTTTTTTCATGGAGTTTTTGAATAGTTTTAAGTTTTTCTTGAGGAGGATTATCATTAACTTCTCTATTGGATTTCTTTTCTTTCACTTCTTTTTTTCTTTCTTTAACATCAATTAAATTTAAATCCTCACTAGTAATCTTGATAGCTTTAGGCTCGATAAGATTGTTTCTAATATTAGATAAATTTGCATTATATTCAAGAGATTTACTAACTTCACTAATTTTATTTAGTTCTTCATCATTTTCTTTAATAAATAATTCCTCTTTCAGTTCAAGATCATTAGCATCAATTATAATGTGATTATCTAATGCTTCTTTATCATGTTTCAGTTTAGTAGGAGTATCAACAAAATTTTCTTGTACTTTTGAAATTGGCTTATTATCCTTATAATCCTCTAATACTTTAGGATCTCTAATAGGTTCTAAATCAACCCAACCAACTATAAGGGTCTTATCTGTTGGCTCTTTTAATTTTTCCTTGGAATTTTTATTATAACCTTTCTCTATTTTATCTGGTAATACTACACTCTGTTGACGATTATCATCATTCTTTACTACTCCTTTCTTCTCCTCTTCTTTTTCTAATTTTGGCGTTGAATCTGATGTGATATCGAGATTAGAATCTGCGTCTATAGAACCATTCTTTTTTAGTGTTGATGCCTCTTCCTTCTCCCCTTTTTTTAGAGATGAACTGTAATCGAATTTATGAGAAGGGGTAAAAAGTGCCTTAAATGGAACAATTTCTTTATCTTCATTCTTTTTTTCTCTTAAATCTAATTTAAGTTCATTTTTCTCTCTTTTAAAGAAAGGTTTATCTTTATTAGGCCTATCTCCTCTTAATTCTGAGGAGCGTTCCCTATTCTTATCTCTTTTCTTCTCATTTTTACCTTCAACATCCTTCTCATCTTCAGGAGACCCCTTTGATTTGCCCTTTTCTCTATACCAAAATCCCTTATCGCTCATTTTCTTCTTTATTCTTCAGATAAGCTCACATCTCGTTTTTCTTCATTCCTCATCGGATCATCTTTTATTATAGTGTGATCTATTAGCTCTTCTGACTTGTCAAATTCTGGCTCTGGTTGGGCTGCCGCAATTATAATGACAACTGGCTTTTCTTCTTTGGATTTCTTGGGTCCTAAGTCAATCCTACAAGAGTTCGCTTTCTCACTTTTTAAATAATGAAATGGATCAAATTCTAACCTCTTATCTTTATTTTGCTTCTCATTTTGAAATTCATCATGCACTTTTTCCTCAGATTTTTCCTTTCTTTTTTCTTTATATCTCCAATTATTTAGGTAATTCAAATCTGTCATAACATAATTTCCTCCTTTTTTATTATTTCATTTTTATTATTATAATGGGGTGAAACAAAGGGAGTGTAATTAAAAGTCTTAATAATATAGCGCTCAGCAGTTACTCCATTCAACACTAAGGCTTGTCGATTCTTTTGGAAGGTAATCAAATCTAATTCCTCTTTGTTATTGGTAAAGAGTTCAGAACTATTATAATCCAACCGAAATAATATTTTGAGACTTGGGAGGGTTGAAACACATTTGAATAATAAATGTGGTGTCTGATCAGCAAGAATAAATGCTAAACCTTTCCCTCTAAATTCTCTTAAAAGGGTGTTAAATATCTTCTCGATTTGCTCACGAGCAATGCAATCATCATCTAAAGGATTATTAATGATTGGCTTCTCTAATAGCTGGTGAGCTTCATCAATAACGATAATATTTTGAAGGGATTCTACATCCATATCAGGAATTAAGCTCCTAACCATTTGAAAAATCGCATTACTAACCAAACGCTTTACATGGATATTGCACATAGATAAATCGATGAAAATCTTCTTCCCTGCTCTCCACTCTTTAAACAAATCTGGAACTTTAAAACCATCCTTTAATTCCAAGGTCTTATTTAATGCCTTATTAAAGACCAGCTTTGTTAATGATTTTAAATCTCCATTGCCTTTTTGAAATTTCTCCTTCATTTCAGAGATAGCTTGGTAATCAGAATTTGAAAATAATGAAGAAATTCTATTTTCAAGGGCTCGTAAGATATTTGTCTGATATTCTTCGTGGTAACTATTTACCTCATACCAGCTCAGTAAGTTAATTAATAATAGCTCTAAATCATAAGGTAAATGCCCTAGATTCTTTTTATACCAATGCATAAGGTTGGAAAGGACTTTATCGACAGGGTCTTTCAATCCTAATGAGCTAATCACATAAGTCGCGGTCTCGGATATATCTTTATTACAATATTTCGGATTTCCCTCTATATAATAGGGAACTCTAAGATCAGGGTCCTTATATTTCAAATAACGATCAAAAAAATAATAATGCTCTTGATTACCTTTACCCAAATTTAAGTATAATATCCCAACATCTTTTGCTTTTAAATAAAGTTCCTTTGAGAGATGACCAAGCAAATTTGTCTTCCCCGTCCCAGGTTGACCAAAAATTATTACGCTCTGAGAAAAGGATTGCAGGGAAAGTGAAGCAGCTTTTTTCGTGGGAACTCCATTTGATATATACTCCCCAAGAATAATATCTCGCTTTTTTCCTTTTAAATTTATAAAATTAAGGTTTTCTCTCGATAAGCCTATTGATTTTGGAATAGGAAGGATCTCTAAAAAACTAAAATCCACGTTGTTTGGATTAATAAAACTTGGCATTAAATGAGGAAGTAGTTCCCTATACATATCAGCATATCTCACACCCGTCTGTATCACCATCTTATTCTTCCAAAATACATTAAGCTTATACAATTTTCTCAGATAGTCAGGAGAGCATTTAATTATATTTCCAGAAACTCTTAAACTACTAATTAAATCACAAATAAAAAATTCTAAATTAATCTTAAAAGCCTCTAAATACCCCCTCCTATCCTCTATAGAACTCCCCTTAAATAACTCCATTACAAATAATTTTATCTTATACGTTTCATAGAGAGCCATATCACCAGTTTTAAAATCAAGCTTCTCATAATTTCTTGAGTCATCGCGTTGCCAAATTATATAAAATTTCATCGTATAACCATATAGATTCTTAAAAATATGCACTATTTTCGATAATATTGGAAAAAGAGTTGTATCTTTTACCTCCAATCTAGGAAGCTTTAGCTCATAAAGAAGAAAATTCTCCTCACAAACCATGTCCCCTACCCGGAGTACTTCCACAATCCCTGTTAAGCCCTGAAACTTTAATTCCAATAAACTCAACAATTTTTTACCTTGAAAACGAGCTTCCTCAAAAGAACTCACTTTCTTAAAAAATACCATCGAAAGACTTCTATTACATACTATCTCCAATCCATAAACAGATTTGTCTGACAAAATATCATACATCCACGTCTTGGAAATTTCTCTACTTCCTAACATATAAAGAAATACTTTTTCTTTCTCGACTTTCATTGGAAATTGTGTGATTTTTACCCGTGAATGCCAAACTTCTTTCACAATTTAACACCTCTGAAGTATTGTCTTCTTTATTTGTTCTATTCTTGATTTATAATCTCCATGCTGTAAAAAAAATTTAGTCTCATCCGTAATTACTACCACACCTGGCTCTGGAGTATGGTTTAGAACCACAAGTTCTATAATATCTCCTTTATAATCAAATTTCAAAATCTCTCCTTTCATTATAGGAAGATTATAGAGCTTTTTGCTTAAATTTTCGATATCTTTTATGATAACAGAGCGATTATAACAGGCAAATGATACTTGTTGGGCTATATCTACTCCTTTTTTATTCATCTTTAATTATTTACCCATTTTTAATTAATTTATACTAAAAATAGATAAGACTATTTAAATAAAAAATAACAAAAATTTCTATAGAATATTTCTTAAAATAACAAAAAATGAATTCTAATAGATAAATTCTACAAGAATTAAGAAAAAAATATAGAAAAAACAAAAACAATAAAAAAAAGGAAACAAAAAAAATATTTTAATCTCAATTAAATGAGCTAAAAAAGGATGGTCTTTAAGCTGTTTGATTTACTCGCCTGTATTGATATCCTTAACAATGCCAACGGCTACTGTGCGCCCCATATCTCTTACAGCGAAGCGCCCCATCTCTGGGATATCTTCATACTTCTCAAGGCAGAGCTTCTTAATTGGTTGGAGTTTTACGATTGCTGCTTCATTTTTCTTTAGAAATTTAGGAGCATCTTCGATAATAGCGCCAGTTTTTTGGTCGAGTTTTTTGGATAGTTCGATGAACTTAGAAGCGACTTGAGCGGTATGAGCGTGTACAACAGGGGTATAACCTTGAGCGACTGCTGTTGGATGCCATATTACAATAATTTGTCCGGTCCAATCTCCTTTTGGAGTGATAACAGTAGGAGGGTTGTTAGGATGGCCGAGGCAGTCTCCTCTGCTTACATCTTCTATGGTTAGACCTCTGATGCTAAAACCGATGTTATCTCCTGGTTCAGCTTGTGGGATTTCTTCATGATGCATTTCCATGCTTCGAACTTCGCCTTTGAAACCAGTTGGTTGAATAATGATGCTATCACCTTTTTTCATTACCCCAGTTTCGACTCTACCGACAGGGACTACGCCAGTACCTTTAATTCTATAAGCATCTTGAATTGGTAATCGTAATGGTTTATCAGTTGGTTTCTCAGGTATTTCAAATTGATCGAGAGCCTCGAGGAGAGTGGGGCCATCATACCAATCTAATTTATCACATTTTTCAGTGAGATTTTCACCTTTAAGCCCGCTTACAGGGACGAAGTTAATCTTTTTAACAGGGAATCCAATTTGTTTAAGTAAAGCTGAGGTTGCTGAGACGACTTCATCGTATCTTTCTTTTTTATATTCCCAATTGTCAGCTTTATTAACAGCTACAACTAGTTGTTTAATACCAAGAGTTTGAGCAAGATATGCATGTTCTCTTGTTTGACCATTTGCGGCTATACCAACTTCCATTTCACCTTTTTTACCAGAGACAACTAATACAGCAGCATCAGCTTGGCTAGCTCCTGTAATCATATTTTTCACGAAGTCTTGATGTCCTGGAGCGTCAATTACAGTGAAGTATTTGGTTGGAGTTTCGAATTTTCTGAATGCTAAATCGATTGTAATACCTCTTTGTCTTTCTTCTTTAAGTTTGTCAAATACATAAGCATAAGACCATGAATCTCTATCATATTCTTTAGCGATTTTTTCAAGTTCCCGAGCTTCACGATCGGTTACTGCGCCAGTTTTGATGAGTAGGGCACCCATCATTGTAGATTTTCCATGATCTATGTGCCCGATAATGACTAAATTAAGATGTGGTTTTTCTTTCGGCATATTTTCATCAATTATATTTTCATATTTTATATTTATATCTGATTCTGTTCAATCTTATAGACAATTTTTAGTTTATTTTGATTGTAAGAATCATATATGTGATATTTTATAAAAATGATATGGACTTTAAATTCTTTTTGGTATTTGGGAAAACGTTCCCTCAATATAATTAAGTCAGTAGTATTGAATCTTAGAATTAATCACTTTTAACCCTATACAAATAAATGAAAAATTACTTTAAGATTTCTAAACTTATATGAATTATTATTTTTTAAATATTGGGGAGATTCAATCTTAAGTTCTTATATTTTGACTATTTTATAGAGTATACACTTTCTTTTATGTAAAAATTGAATTCTTTTTTATTTGGGAGTATTCATGGTATATGAATATTTTTTCTTTCTTGAAGTAATTGCCAGTAATCTTTTCTAAATTAACATTAATTTTAAAGAAACACCACCAT
>Ga0315549_1001085_pt1 | contig 29324 bp, 23 predicted proteins | sample SalMarSW160200MG_FD_203101 | JGI IMG/M metagenome (GOLD analysis project Ga0315549, IMG submission 203101) | Salt marsh sediment microbial communities from the Plum Island Ecosystem LTER, Massachusetts, United States - Salt Marsh Sediment SW1601-200 ... | reverse complement strand
AAGAATAAAACCTATTGCTATAATCCAGGATCGAATTTCTTTCCAGACTTCCTTTTTAGTCATTATTTTAACCACTTACCATGACACTTTTTGAATTTCTTTCCGCTACCACAGGGGCACTTCTCATTTCGTCCGATAGCTCGTATTCCTTTCCCTTCTTTTCTCATCTCCTCGATGACCCTACGAAATTTCGTATCTAGTTCAGCATTTCCTATGGTTGGTATTTCTTCCCTGGGTTCTTTTATTATCTTTTGTTCTTCAGACGGAACACCCTTAAATTCTTCTTTTACTTCAACCCCACGAACTTCTTCTGGTACTTCCACTGCTTGAGGCCGAAAACGGAATAGTAAGCGAACTGCTGATTTTGCTAGATTGAATAAGAGATCCTCAAACATTGTAAAGGATTCCCGCTTATATTCTACAAGGGGGTCCTTTTGAGCAAAACTTCTTAAGTTTATGCCTTCCTTTAGTGCATCCAGTTCGTATAGATGATTGCGCCATTCATTATCTATTACCCTGAGGATGATCAGTCGCTCAAATTCTCTTAATTTTTCTTCACCAATCAGCTTTTCTTTTTCGCTATATCGTGTTCTAACCAAAGTTTCCAAATCTTCAGAAAATTTCATTTTATTAATTTGTTTTTTGTCTTCTAAATTAAGCTCAAAATCTACGAGAAAAAATTCTATTAGGTCAGCCTTAAGACCTTCCCAATCCCACTCTTCAGAGTATCTTCCGATGAGATAAGAATCCACCATGTCATAAAGAATATCTTCTATCCATTCCATTACCCTGTCTTTTAAATCCTTACCATCAAGTATGTCATTTCTTATGCTGTAAATCACCTCTCTTTGTTTGTTCATCACATCGTCAAATTCAAGCAATCGTTTTCTGATATCAAAATTCATTCTCTCTACGCGATGTTGTGCATTTTCTATTGCTTTTGAAATAAGAGGATGCTTTACTGGTTTTCCCTCTTCAATTCCCATCCTGTCCATTGCATGGGCTATCCTTTCTGTTGCAAAGATACGCATGAGGTCGTCTTCCAGGGATACGTAAAATCTAGAGGCACCGGGGTCACCCTGTCTTCCTGAACGTCCACGCAACTGATTGTCAATTCTCCTTGCCTCATGACGCTCAGTTCCAATGACATGTAATCCGCAGGGTACATCTTCTTTACATCTATCAATATCTACGTCCTTACATAGTTTCTGTCCATCTTCCATTATTAAACAACATTCTTCACAGTTTACTATCTCTCTTGCTAATTTTATATCAGTTCCTCTTCCAGCCATATTCGTAGCAATTGTGAGCTGTCCTTTTTCACCTGTATGACTTATAATCTTTGATTCTTTCTCGTGGTACTTTGCATTCAGAACCTGATGAGGGATTCCTTCTCTCTTTAGCATTCTGGAAATGAGTTCGGAAACATCAACCGAAACAGTACCCACAAGTACTGGAAGCCCTCTCTTATGTAATTCTCTAATCCTCTTTACTATTGCATTATATTTTTCTCTTTTTGTTCGGTAAATAAGGTCGTCGTAATTCATCCTCCTGATAGGCTTATTCGTAGGTATCTGGACTACATCAAGATTGTAGATTTCTATGAACTCCGCTGCTTCTGTAGCTGCGGTTCCTGTCATCCCTGCAAGTTTATCATACATCTTAAAATAGTTTTGAAGAGTTATCTGCGCTAAGGTCTGGGTTTCTCTCTCTACTTCAACACCTTCCTTTGCTTCCAATGCCTGGTGAAGTCCGTCAGAATATCTTCTTCCTGGCATGAGACGTCCAGTGAATTCATCCACAATTACTATTCTTCCCTGTTTTACAATATATTCAACGTCTTTTTCAAATAATGCATAAGCTTTGATAAGCTGATTGGCAGCATGTATTTTCTCTGATTTCTCTGCATATTCGCGTTCAATGGCTTCTTTTTCCACAATCACTTCCCTTGAGGAGAGGGAATTATCATTCTCTACTTCCTGCAAAGCAATGGAAAGGTCTGGTAAGAGGAAAAAGTTCTCGCGTTCTCTCTTGGTAATTAAATCCTGTCCCTTTTCAGATATATTTGTTGAGTGTTCTCTCTCATCGATTGAGAAATATAGTTGTTCGTCTATCTCATACATTACCTTTTCTTTTATGTATCTGGACTCTGTTCTCTGTATTAATTGCTCTATAAATGGATCATGCATGAGTTTTATCAATTGTTTGTTTTTGGGGGTACCTCTCTGAGCTAAGAGTAACTTTTCTCCTGCTTCTTCCTCCTTATTTTCTTCTAATAATCTTTTGGAGTCAGCGATCGCTTTGTTTACAAGGAGTGTTTGGTTGTGAACAATGCTTTCTACAGCTGGCTTCAAATCATCATATTGTCGAGTTACCGAGTGCTGGACAGGGCCAGAAATGATTAAGGGTGTTCTTGCCTCGTCGATCAGAACAGAATCTACTTCATCAACAATAGCATAGTTATGTCCTCTCTGAACCCGATGTTCGGGAATAACTGCCATATTATCTCGAAGATAATCAAAACCGAATTCATTATTGGTTCCATATGTAACATCACAGTTATATTCTTTTTTCCTTTCTAAAGGGCTCATTCCAGCTTGGATGACACCCACCGTTAGCCCAAGGTTTTCATATATCGGTCCCATCCATTCTCGGTCCCTTCTGGCCAGATAATCATTTACAGTTATTAAATGAACCCCCTTATCGGTAAGTGCATTAAGGTATAGCGGCATTGTAGCAACGAGTGTTTTACCTTCTCCTGTTTTCATTTCGGTGATATTACCTTGATGAAGGACTATTGCACCGAGCAGTTGAACATCGTAGGGAACCATTTGCCATTCCCATTCTAAATCTGTTACCATCCAGGATTTACCCAGCAGCAATTCGCAAGTACGCTTGACAATTGCAAAAGTCTCTACCATTAAATCATCGAGTGTCTCACCTTCTTTTATCCTCTGTTTGAATTCCTCTGTCTTTTTGGGTAAATCCTGGATGTTAAGTTTTTTAAACTCTTCACACTTTCTATCTATTTCATCTACTTTAGGATAAAGTTTATTTACTACACGTTCGTTATGGGAAGGGAATATCTTTTTTAAAACTTTAACCAATTATTAAATCACCTCTCTTTTGGCCGTTTGATATCATTGATGCTTCAATACCCACAAAATCTTCAATGTAATTAATATATTCTAGTGCCTTTTTTGGCAACTCCTTTTTTTTGTGTATTCCTCTTGTGTTGTTCCAGCCGGGAAGACTAGTGTAGATAGGTTTGATGTCTTTAAATTTCCATACCTCGGATGGAAACCTATCTGATATTTTGCCATCTAACTGATATTCCTTGACAATTTTGACCTGATGCATACCGTCAAGTGTATCAATCTTACTAAGTGCCAGTTCTGTTGCCCCTGTGATTTGAATTGCATATTTGAGAGCCACGAGATCCATCCATCCACATTTTCTTGGTCTTCCAGTTGTCGCTCCATACTCTCGCCCCTTTTCTCTAATTCTTTCCTGCATTTTTTGATTCATCTCGGAGGGAAATGGACCATTGCCAACTCTGGTAGTGTATGTTTTTGCTACACCTATTATCCGTGATATAGAAAAAGGAGAAGTTCCGGTTCCTGAGAGAATTCCACCTGGGGATGGATTGGATGAGGTAACGAAGGGGTAAGTCCCAAAATCTATATCTAACATAACACCCTGAGCACCTTCAAAAAGTATCTTTTTTTTCTCTTCACTGAAGCGGTGAATCAACTCCACCGTATCTGTTATAAAATGGCCATAATCTTCCCGAAATCTTAGAAGCGTCTCAATAAAGTCTTTCGATGTTCCGCGATCCTTGAGATATTTCACGCTAAAGATATCACCCATTCTAATACCTTTTCGTGTGCTTTTATCCGCATAAGCAGGTCCAATCCCTCTTCCAGTAGTTCCAATTTCTTTCTTTATTTTATTCTCGGTAATAAAGTGTTCTGGTTGTATAATGTGAGCTCTTTTACTAATAAATAATCTATCATCAAATTCGATACTCATTTTTCTTAATTCTTTTATTTCCCTTTCGAGTTGTTTAATATCAATAACTGTTCCATTACCTATTATGCAAACTTTATCGGGATGGAATATACCTCCCGGGATAAGATGTAAAGAGATTTTATTCCCTTTGAATATTATTGTATGACCGGCATTGGCTCCCCCCTGATACCTGCAAACTCCATCGAAGGAATTTGAAAGGCAGTCTATGAGTTTGCCTTTACCTTCATCCCCCCACTGTAAACCTATAAGTGCTGTATGCATATTCCCAGTGCTTAAAAGTTTTCCCTATAAAATATCTGCATTTGCCTTCCAATGTCTCCTGACAGAATATCTTTGAGGTCTATCTGAACGCCAAGAGCTCCAGATTGTATACGATATCCTATATGAAGACGATTCTTGCAATCATCGTTTGTGCCAAGGATGTATTCCAAGTGAATTGAGTGAGGTCCATTTATATTCAATACCGAATTTGCAAACAAGTCAGCTCCCTTTTCTGTGAAGTTATAGCTTCCTCCTCCGCTTAAAAGCAATCGGAAGGAGCCGAGAAACAATCGATATCCAATTGTACCAAATGCTCCCTTTCCACTATAATTTTCTATCGGCTCATTATTGAACCCTACAACACCTTCTAATCCTAAGCTTTCGAATAAACGGATTCTTAAATCAAGGGCTGGTTGGTCCTCCCAATCTACCTCCCCATAACCCACAAGGTTATCGCCCCCGTAGCTAACACTCAAAATTATGCTGTTCCAGATACCAACGCCTAATTTTGCGCGCACTTTATGAATAGGTTCGTTTCTGAACTGGATATAAACTTCTCCATGGTTTAGTAAAACCGGCAGAGGGTTGTCAATACCCCAGATCGGTTGATTATAACTGGCTATGAATGATAATATTAAGAAAACCATGATACCTCCAATTTGTTTTATATTGGAACAGAGTCATATGGTGAATCTTATATTCCCTTCACCCACTATTCGAGATATTTTTTCTATCATTTCTTCATTAAGCCCTGCCTTTATGTCCCTCGATTCCAATCTTATTTCATCTCCCTTTTTTCTGCATAGGAGTCTTAGAGGTAGTTTACCCGGATAATCTAGGAGTACTTTCTTTATTCCATGAAGATCTTCTTCTTCCAGTAGAGAGAGATCGAGGATTAAAAAAGCAGCTTCTAAGTGATTTTCCATATCTGAGAGGTTCGTAAGGGGAATAATTTTTTCAGCGCTTATCTCTGGAAGTGAGTCTTTGAAGTTGTTTTTTACTCGGCCTTTGACCGATATAGTCTGGGTGGAATCTAATTTATTTGTAATCTTTTGGAAGAGTTCAGGGAATACCAAAATCACGAAAGTACCATCCAGGTCCTCGACTGTGAGTTTTGCCCAGCGCTGATTCTTCCTGGATGTTTTTTTCTCTATCTTTGTTATGGTTCCACCACTTATAACTAGTTTATTTTCGGGTAAGTCCCTGAGTTTCGAGGAAGGGGTGAAGAATGCAGTTGCAAAATTCTTAAACTGCCGAAGAGGATGGTCGGAAAAAAAGAAACCAAGCGCTTCCTGTTCATACCGTAATCTCTCTTCAATATCAAATGGAGGAGTAGGGATGAGTTCTTGATCTTCTTCTACAAATAGTGATTGCATTTTTCCTTTCCCTTTTTTCTTAGCGCGGTCTATGGCTCTCTGTATCGATGAGAGGAGAGAATGTCGATTATCAGAGATACTATCAAAGCATCCGGCTTTTATTAGATTCTCTATGACTTTCTTGTTAACTGTTCTTCCTCCTGCCCTTTCAATAAAGTCGAAGAAATCCTTATATTCTCCCTTCTCCCTTTCATTTATTATGTGTATAACGGCGTTCTTCCCTACGTTTTTAATCCCCCCGAGTCCGTATCTGATAGAATTCTCTTCTGGAGTAAATCCATATTGTGAGGTGTTAATATCAGGGGGTTTTATCTCGATTCCGTTTTTCCTTGCATCCTTTATGAACTTTCTGATATCCTCCATATCCTGACCAATATTATTAGTAAGCGAAGCTGAATAGAATTCAACTGGATAATGTGCTTTCAGGTATGCAGTTTGATAGGCGATTTCAGCGTAACTCACTGAATGTGCCTTATTGAACCCATAACTGGCAAATGAACTCATTCTATTAAATATGTCTTTTGCTTGTTCCTCAGTGAGTCCGTTTTTGATTGCCCCTCTAACAAATTTTTCTTCCATAGACTCCATAACGTCCAGTTTTTTCTTGCCCATAGCCTTTCTCAGTATATCTGCTTCCCCCAACGAAAAGTTAGCTATTATATTAGCTATTTTCATTACCTGTTCTTGATAAAGCATAATCCCATAGGTTTCTTCAAGAACAGGTTTTAATTTTGGGTGAATATATTCAGGATTCATCTTTCCTTTTTTCTTTAGAGCAAATTCATCCTGATTGATGTTCTGCAGGGGACCTGGCCTATACAGAGCTACCGTGGCAACTAAGTCGGAGAAATTTGTGGGCTGAATCTTTCTAAGCATATGTTTCATACCCGAAGATTCCAGCTGAAATACTCCTGTTGTTTCACCTCTTCTTAGCAGATTAAAAGTTTTTTCATCGTTTTTGGGAAGATTATAAATGTCTAACTTTTGTGGAATATTTTCAAGGGTTTCCATGATAATAGAGAGTGTTTTAAGCCCAAGGATATCTACTTTGAGTAAGCCAAGACGTTCTAAAATCTCCATTGGAAACTGGGTTGATACAACGTCTTCACCGTTAGATTTACTTACAAATAGAGGTACATAATCAGTGATATCCCCAGGGGCAATAACTACTCCAGCAGCATGTGTAGAGGTTTGTCTTATTAATCCTTCCAGTCCCTTTGCATATTTAATTAGTTCCTGAATATCAGGCCTGTCTTTTATTTTTTCCTGAAGTTCCACAGAGGCATTAATGGCATCTTCAATTGATATGTCTCTATCAATCTCCTTTGCTATCTCATCACACTCACTGTAAGGAATTTCTAAAACTCTTCCCACATCTCTTATAACAGATCTAGCCTTCAAGATACTAAAAGTTACTATCTGTGCCACATTTCTCTCTCCATACTTTTCCCTTATGTGTTGGATTACTTCATCGCGCCGGGTGTCTGAAAAATCTATATCTACATCAGCCATCGAGACACGTTCCGGATTTAAGAAACGTTCAAATATCAAACCATATTTTAAGGGATTTATGTTAGTAATACCCAGACTGTATAATACAAGACTACTTGTTGCTGAACCCCTACCTGGGCCCACGGGAATCTTATGCTCTCGTGCATAATTAACGATATCCTTTATTATCAGGAAATATCCCGCGAGGCCCATTTCATTTATAACTGAGAGCTCAAAATTTAAACGTTCTTTTTCTCCAGGTGTTATACGAAGAGTCCGTTCTTTCAATCCCTTTAGTGCAAGATGCTCAAGATACGCTTCTGGTCCTTCAAAACCCTTTGGAATTTCTATTGAAGGCAATAGTACTCTATCTGTGTCAAAAGGGACTGGGATGCATTTCTCCTTTAGTTCTTGCGTATTGCTGATCGCTTCAGGGAGATCTTTGAACAATTCTTCCATCTCTTCAGTGGACCTCAGATAAAACTGATCAGTTGGGAGAGAAAGTTTATTCTCTTCGCTTATGGTTTTTTTGATCTGGAGAGCTAGCAATATATTATGTTTCTTTGCATCTTCTTTCTTTAAATAATGAACATCATTAGTTGCAATTAAAGGAACCTCAAATTCTCTTGCGAGTGAAATCAATATTTCGTTAACTTCATCTTCTCGCTCTATCCCCACCCGCATTATCTCCATATAGAAATCATCTTTGAATTCTTTTTTGAAACACTCTGTATATTTTCTTGCCTCATCCACCTTGCCATCTTTTATATAAGCGGGTATTACTCCGCTTCTACATCCGCTTCCTATAATAATACCGTCTTTATATTCAAGAAGGAGTTCCATATCCATACGGGGCCTCTTGTAGAACCCTTCTATGTAAGCAAGGGAGGATAACTTCATCAGGTTTTTGTAACCCTTCTCGTTTTTGGCCCATAGTGTGATATGGTAATTCTCACTCTTCTTTTTTCTTCCTGCGAGAGAGAAGTATCCCTCCATTCCAATAATTGGTTTTATGTTTTTACTAACCGCATTTTGGTGAAATTCGAATGCTCCAAACATATTACCATGATCCGTTAAAGCCACTGCATCCATATCCAGTTCCTTAACTTGTGAGATTAATTCATCTATTTTGATAGCTCCATCCAGAATGGAATAATGACTGTGAACATGTAAATGGGTGAAACTCATAGTTTCTTGACCTTAACTCTACTTATGCGTTGTTTGGAGGCTTTTAATATAGTGACAAGAGCTCCTCTGATTTTAAGCTCTTCACCTTCCAGAGGGACTCGGCCCAGATGATCAATCAAAAGTCCTCCAATGGTACGAATATCTGGAGCATCGTATTTAATACCTATGATTTCTTCCAGGTTGTCAAGTTCGAAAATACCTGGTATTACAATGGTTCCGTCATCTAATTTCCTGTATGTTGTTTTGTCTTTGTCAAGTTCATCCTGGAGCTCCCCGACTATTTCCTCTATAAGATCTTCTGTGGTAAGCAGGCCTGCTACACCACCGTATTCATCCATTACAATTGCAATTGAGATATGTTTCTCCTGGAATTCTCTTAACGTGGCAAGGACATTCTTCGTATACGGTATGAAATAGGGAAGTCTCATAATATCTCCTGCGTAAAGATTCATCGTTCTTCCCCATAAGCTAATAATTTCTGTGATGTATATCATACCAACTATATTATCAACAGAACCTTCATACACAGGTATCTTTGTGTGCCGCTTTTCTCTAAAATGTTTAATGAGGTCGTCAATCCTTGCATTGATAGAAATACACTCCATATCCGTGCGAGGAACCATAACGTCCTCTGCTACAGTTCTATCAAGTTCAAATATAGCTGTAAGAAGTTCTTCCTCATCTTCAGTTATTAGACCTTTGTCTTCAACTTCTGCAATTAATTCTTTGAGTTTCTTTTCTGTTTTAATTTGAGATTTTCTGAACCACCTTAACATTAAACTTCCTTTCCTTTGGAATTATAATGCCTCCCGAGGCTATAATCTTGAAGCCTTCCTGTACAGATATATCCGTTTCAATAATGTCTGATACAGCGTATAACAGATAGTAACCAGAGGTAGGATTAGGACTTGTTGGCAGGAATAAATTATAGAATTCCTTACCATCTAATATCCATTTATCTTTATTGGTAAGGAATGCAAGTGTATATGAATTTTCCCATGGATATTTTATAATTACTACTTTACTGAAAGCAGAGCGGTCCAGGAAGATTGTATTTACCAGTTGCCGAACTGCATTGTATAAAACCTTTACAAAGGGTAGTCTTGTCATAAGATTATCCACTTGCCTGACAAACCATCTTCCCAAGAATCCTGAGGTGATTAGACCTATTAAATATATCCCAATTATAATAGCCACAAAACCTAAGATGTTAGTCATTGGTTTTGAGATATTGGTAAATACGGTTATTTTGGTAAGGTAATCCCCTAAAAAACTACCTATCAATTTAATCAAAAACCATATAACCCAAATAGTGAGTGCAAGGGGTAATATCGCTACTAATCCGGTTATAAAGTGCCTTCTTATACTTCGTTTAAGACTCATATGTATTTATAGAATAATATTACAGGATTTATATTATAAGTCAATAGAGTAGAAATTGCGGTTTTTAGGTCAATTATTTCGTAAGCGAGGTGAATGCTGCAACAGCAATCCCTATCTGATATAAGATAGTTGTGGCAGTTCCTACAATTTCCCAAAAGTCTCTACCAATCTCCACTTTTTCTGGTACTATGATTGTATCACCTGGCTTGATTTCACTAGGATTTTTCACAACTTTGCCTGATGCTCTTCTGACATAGATTGCTTTCTTATCGGCTGTTTTTTTTGGTCCACCGGCTATATTTAAATAGTCTTTTAGTGTCAATCCCTTCTCGTAGGTGATACCTGTTGGGTTGTACACCTGACCAACAACCTGAACTGTTTTTGGTAGCTTGGGAACAATGAGTGAATCTCCGTTTTCAAGAGGTATATTTAATTGGTTAGGATCACTAAGATCTATCACGACTCTACCTGGACTTGACATCCTACTCAGTTCTTCTATTTGAATTTGCTGATTCTGTAGATATTGCATTGTGCTAACCCTCTCTTGTTCTGGAACTGCGCCCTCCGTAGCCCTTCGTTGCTCTGCCATGAGTCTCAACCTTGTTTCACGGATTAGATCCTGCACAGCCTTATTCTGAAGATCAGCAACTGATTTCCTTTTAAATCTAGCTCCTCCAAGATAAGCATCTTCAGTGAATCCTCCTGACCTCTTGATTACGTCTTTCATCAGTTCACCCATTCTTATAGGGTATGTACCTGGATACTTAAATTCACCCAGGAAACTGACATATCCAAATTCTCGATAAGCTGGTTTACTCTTTATCAGGATGTAATCATTTGGCTGAAGCTGGATCTTAAGATCTGTGCTGTCAGTGAGTGTAATGTTTCTTATTGAGACACCTTTATCAGGATCTAAACTGAAGAGTTCTGCTTTTTCTGAAACACCACGTGTGAGAATGCCCTTGAAGAGTAAATCATTTACAGTCATATCTGGATTTAGTGGATATGTTCCCGGATATTTTACAGTTCCACTAATAGTAACAGTGAACCGTTCCTGAATGTCATCAATGGAGTAAATCTTCAGTTTATCCCATTCCTTTAATTCGATATTCCCTATAGAGTCTCCCTCAATTATTTTCTTTAGATTTAGTTCTATAATTTCAGGGTTTTCTACTCCGCGAAAGCGGAGGATATCTGTCCTGTCTAAATATGTCCCCTTTTTTAACCCTCCAGCTTCTTTGATCAATTCAAAAACAGTCATACCCTTTTTCAGTCCGTAAGTTCCTGCTCTTTCAACATTTCCTTCGACTACTACATAGTCATGGCGAAGAGCTGGGATTTCAAATACTTCAACAAGGTCTCCGTTCCTTACTTTAATATCTCGTGTCTTTTTTTTGAATTCCTCATCATTCTTAAATCGGAAATCCTCAACAATTTTTCTGTTACCAGAGGAGACCCTTTCTAATTGAACTCGGAAAGTCCCACCAGTTGGAAGTATTTTCCCGCACATCTGTAGTAATTCGGATAGGTCATTTGAACCATTTGTTTCATATATACCGGGTCTTGTTACCGCTCCAGTTACTCCGACTATTTCACCTATAGATGGAACATATATGATATCTCCTGATTCCAGCTGGATATTTGGTAATTTTTTTCCTTTGATCAAGAGATTATATAAATCGAAAGTCCTTGTATTTCCTTTACTTGAAATATATTTTATGAGTCTTAGACTTCCTGATTTCTTTGGTCCACCTGCAGTAAAGAGGGCTGATAAAGGATCTGAGAGTGCAATTACGTTATACAAACCAGGATTCCTTACTTCACCGAGAACAAATGAATTTACACTCCTTAATTCCCCCAGAGAAATACCAACTTCGATATTAGTGAATTCCTTCTTTAGCGCTTTCTCAATAGTTTCCTTTGCTTCTTGATAAGTTTTTCCCCAGAGGGTGATTTGTCCTACCTTTGGCATCACAATCTTTCCGCTTCGATCTATTCTCTTATCCCAGGATTCATTCATTTGACCTGATACCTCGATTATGACCTCATCCCCTGGGCCAAGAATGTAGTCTTCTGCTATTGGGATAAATGAAGGTATCTCAGATATAGTTGCCTTGAACATGTTGTAACCAAATTGCTTAAGACTTATAGATGTTGAATCAAGTTTCTTTTCTAATTTTGATAATTCTCTTTTAAGTTCAAAGTAGAGAGTATCTCTGGTTGTATATCTTCCTCTTAATTCAATCTTTAGTGACTCGGATTTTACTTGCTCTATAAGAGAATCACGTAAGGACTCTAACTTGCGTTTATCAGGTGTTATAAAATAACGCTCATTGAACATCTTTTCAATAGTTGAAAGGGATTCAGCTTCCCAGGCCTTTGGCGTTATTCTTTCTTCTAACACCTTTGGCTTTTCTTTCTCTATCTCAGCTTGCTCTTTCTTGAATTTTTCTAATAAGTTTTTATCTATAGCCTGGGCATTTAAAGTGATGGTTCCAATGAAGAACAAAATAGTTAAAAATAAAAAAATATGTTTTCTTTTTATCACCATTGCCTCCATATATTCGCTAAAAAGAGTATTATATAAACATTGATTTTGTCAAGGTTTTATTTGATTTCAATGCTAAAAAGAAGTTGTCATAATTTTTCAGATACTGAAATTATTAAATGGGCATTCAGTTTATATTTCGAAACTCTCTCCTTCAATGGCTCCATAGACGGTTAGATCATCACCGGAAATTTTATTTGCTTCCTTTATTATTTCATCGATTTCCCTATCGCTTCTATCCGGGTCATAATGAGTTAGGTAGAGTTTCTTGACCTTTGCCTTTTTAGCAAAAGATACAACCTCCTGCCAGGAAGAATGCCCCCATCCTTTGTATCGTTTCATCTCTTCTTTTTTATACTGAGCATCATGGACCAGAATGTCTGCATTCTTTACAAACTTTAGTTGCTCCTTGTAAGAAACTTTTGCAATATCAGGATGGTCCAGTTCATTGTCAGTCATAAAAATAAAGACTTTCCCATTCTCTTCAAACTTGAATGCATGGGTATCAAGTGGATGATTTGTCATTATAGAATTGATTTTCACGTTATCTATTAATATGCCAGAACTATCAACTTTTTTAAAATTGATCTTTGCTCCAATGTGTTCAAACTGAACCGGGAAGTAGATGAAATCCATTTGTCCTTTTAGTATGTTCAGCAATCTTTCAAAAGTGGGGGAAACTCCATAGATGTCTATTGAGAAATTATTACTAAAGATAGGCGCGAAAAAAGGGAATCCCTGAATATGATCCCAATGCGAATGGGTAAAAAAGAGTGTAATCTGGGTTACGCCTTTAGAGAGAATTTCCTTTTGTAAGAGCCTAATCCCAGAGCCAGCATCTATTATAATCTCTCTTCCATTCTTAAAGATTACCTCAAGGCAGGTAGTATTACCACCATATTTAACAGTACTTTTTCCAGGAGATGGTATTGATCCCCGAGTACCGTAGAATTTAACTTTCATAATTTTGTCTATAATATTGATATATCCTAATTTGTCAACCCGTTTTAGTACTTGACATTTACACCTATTAATTTTATATTATATCAATATGAGAGTTGGAAGGATATTATTAATAGGGGGTTCTATTACCGATAGACAATTAAAGGAAGCTCTAAGGAAGCAGAGGGAAACAGGCGCTCGATTAGGTTCTCAACTGTTGAAGCTAGGATATGTTAATGAAAGGACACTTGTGGAGGCTCTTGAAAGGAGTTTAGGAACAAAAGGTGTGGTTCTTTCCGAATATCCCCTGGACGGCAGGGTTTTGAATTTAATTTCACCTGACATTGCGAGGGCTTATGGGGTAGTTCCTTTGAAGCGTGAAAATAAAGTGTTATATTTAGCAATGCTTAACCCCAGGGATATTCATGCTCAAGAAGATGTTCGATTCAGAACAGGATGTGATATAGTTCCTCTAGTAGCTGTTGAGTCTTCAATAAATAAAGTTCTTGAAGATCACTATGTGACTAAAGCGCTTGAAAATCAAGTGGTTGAGGAAATGCGTCTCGGGGAGGATTCATTAGAATTATTAGAGGATGTAGAAGAGGAGGAATCGGTTTCTGATATTGCAGCACAGATAGATTCCGGGCCGGTAGTGGAATATGTCAATTATCTTTTAAAAAAGGCAGTTGAAGAGAAGGCAAGTGATTTACATATAGAACCATACGAGAAGGATGTGCGTGTTCGAATGAGGCTTGATGGTATTCTTCACGATTCCATACCACCACCATGGCGCCTCCATAAAGCCGTAGTTTCAAGATTAAAGGTTATGTCAAATCTAAAAATTCAGGAGAAAAGGCAGCCTCAGGATGGACGGTTTGAGGCCCGAATAGACGGGAGAAGAATAGATTTCAGAATTTCTACAGTTCCTACTATATTTGGAGAAAAGGTGGCACTTCGAATCTTAGATTCTGAAAGTATAAAGTTTGACCTTACTACTTTGGGTTTCGAAGAAAAAGCATTAAAAGAGACGATGAATTCTGTACGGAAGCCGCATGGAATAATACTAGTTACAGGGCCAACGGGTAGTGGAAAAACAACGACATTATATTCTATTTTAAGAGAAATTAACGTTATTTGTGTAAATATTTCAACTGCTGAAGATCCAGTTGAGTACACACTTTTTGGAATCAATCAAGTACAGGTTCGAGAAGATATAGGGCTTAATTTTGTTTCTTGCTTGAAATCTTTCTTAAGGCAAGATCCGGATATTATAATGGTGGGAGAAATAAGAGATAAGCCTACAACTGATATTGCAATAAGGGCTGCATTAACAGGTCATCTTGTTCTCTCCACTGTACATACAAATTCTGCTGCTGCAACTGTTACCCGTCTTGTTAATATGGGCGTCGCTCCTTTTCTATTAGCCTCTACCCTTGAGTTAATAATTTCTCAGAGGTTGGTGAGGAAGGTTTGTACCCATTGTAAAGCCCCGCATGAATTATCAGATGAGGAGATTTTGAAAAAAGGCTTTTCGCCGGATGTATTTAAAGGTAAGCAAATTTTCCATGGTATAGGGTGTGAACAATGTAAGGACACAGGCTATAAAGGTCGGATAGGTCTTTTTGAGGTCATCCCAATGTCTACCAATATAAGAAAATTAATAATAGAAGGTGCAACCTCAGATGACATTGAGGAACAGGCGAAGAAAGAAGGAATGAGAACGCTCCGGGACGAAGGGATTACAAAGCTACTCAATGGTTTGACTACCATAGATGAGATAAGTAAGGAGACACTGGAAAGGTAGCATGAAGAGGCTCGGTCAGATTCTCATTTCTGCTGGAAAGATTACACCTGAACAATTAGAGAATGCCCTGAATAAACAAAGGAAGACAGCAAGGAAATTAGGCGCTATCCTTATTGAAGAAGGATATATTTCAGAAAGTGAACTTGCGAAGACTTTGAGTCAAAAGTTCAAAGTGCCGTCTGTTGACATAAGACGTGAAGATGTTGATCAAAGACTATTACATCAGATTCCTCCTGATATGGCGCAGAGATACCAGGTGTTTCCTGTAAATAGGAAGGGAAGAAAATTAATTCTTGGGATGGTGAACCCTGGGGATATAGTTGCAATAGATGCAGTTGAGTTTAAGACCGGATTCAAAGTTGAACCAGTAGTAGTTACTTTCCATAAGATGAAAAAATTGCTGGAGGAGTATTATCCAGTTACTAAAAAAGTGGCTGATTTTACTGAGATAGCGGAAGAAGCAGAAGAAGGGTTTAATTTTGACTCTGGGGAACTTGAGGATATTTTAATAAAAGAGGAGGAGGAGGCAGAAGAAGATTGGAGAAGGGAAGCTTCTGAGAAGCCTGTAATCAAACTGGTAAATTATTTCATTGCAAGTGCAGTTAGAAAGAATGCTTCAGATATACATGTAGAGCCTTACGAGAAGGTTCTTAGAGTTCGTTTCCGAATTGATGGTGTTCTCCAACAGGTCGCAGAACCGCCAAATAGGTTAAAGAATGCTATAGCCACGAGAGTAAAGATAATGACAGGAACAATGGACGCATCAGAACGAAGGCTCACTCAGGATGGAAGGATAAAAATAAAAGTTGATCAGAAGACGATAGATCTTCGAGTCAGTATTATACCAACTGTTTTTGGTGAGAAGGTGGTGATGAGAATTTTAGATCCTTCATCACTTATGCTCAACATGGAGGACTTAGGATTTGAGCATGATGCACTTCAGAAATTCCTTGCAGCAATAGAAAAACCATACGGACTCATCCTTGTTACCGGACCTACAGGAAGTGGTAAATCCACTACTCTATATTCTGCACTCTCAAGGTTGAACTCCTCTGAGATTAACCTAATGACTGTAGAGAATCCTGTTGAATATAATATAAAGGGCATAAACCAAGTGCAGGTAAATCCTGCTATAGGATTTAATTTTCCAGAGGCACTTAGGGCATTCCTTAGACAATCTCCGAATGTAATATTGGTTGGAGAGATCAGGGAGCTCGACACTGCTACTATAGCAATAAGAGCAGCGCTAACTGGACATTTAGTTCTATCCACTCTCCATACCAATGATGCGCCCAGTTCAGTCAACAGGTTAGTTGATATTGGGATAAAACCTTTTCTTATTGCGAGTTCCCTGAATCTTATTCAGGCGCAAAGACTCCTACGGAAAGTCTGTCCAAAGTGTAGAAGGAAAATAGATCCGAGTGAAATTGATAAAATCGAGGTTCTGCATAGTTTAGGACTTACCGATGAGGAGATAAGAGATAATGACATTTATACTGCTGGAGAGGGGTGCCAAGTCTGCAATTCCTCTGGCTACAAGGGTAGGATTGCGGTAACAGAAGTGATGCCAATTTCAATGGAATTAAGGGATATGATTTTGAATGGAGCTATAACTGATGAACTAAGGGAAAAGGCTTCAATGGAAGGTATGAGAACCCTCCGGGAGGACGCATTATTGAAATTAAAGAGAGGAATAACCACTCCAGAAGAGATCCTGAGGGTAACGACTCAATCATAAAAACAGAGAATAGAGAGGTTTTATGGCACTGGATATGAGAGACTTATTGGAAGAGATGGTTAAGCGAGGTGCAAGTGACCTTCACCTTACAGTAGCTGCACCACCTATGTACAGGAGAGATGGGGAGTTGGAGCGGTCTAATTATGATCCACTTTCGCCTGATCAAGTAAAGAGACTAGTTTATTCAATCTTAAATGATCAGCAGAAGAAGAAATTTGAGATGGAGAAAGAACTCGATTTGAGTTTTGGAGTTCCTGGGTTATCTCGTTTCAGAGCAAACGTCTATTACCAGAGGGGACAGGTTGCTACTGCTATAAGGACGATACCTTTTAAAATTCGCTCTTTCAAAGAATTAGGCGTTCCTACTATTGTTGCTGATATGGCTAATACGAAGAAAGGGTTGATTCTCCTTACCGGTCCCACTGGGTGTGGCAAATCTACAACACTCGCTGCAATTATTGATAAGATCAATAGTGAGAGAAAGTGTCACATTGTGACAATAGAAGATCCTATTGAATACCTCTTTAAACATAAGAGAGCAATTGTAAATCAAAGGCAGGTTGGCTCAGATACTGATAAATTTATGATTGCGTTAAAATTTATATTAAGGCAGGATCCAGACGTAGTTATGATAGGAGAAATGAGAGATCTTGAGACTATGGAATCAGCGTTGAATATTGCTGAGACAGGTCACCTAACACTTGCCACGCTTCATACAAATTCTGCAGCTGAGTCGATTTCCAGGATAATAGATGTATTTTCTCCTGCCAGGCAGTCACAGGTTCGTGCTCAACTATCCTTTGTGCTCTTAGGAGTGGTTACTCAAAGTCTAATCCCTAAGCTTCAAGGGGGTAGAGAACTCGCGTTGGAGATACTGTATGCGACTCCTGCTATAAGGGCTTTGATAAGAGATGGTAAGATACACCAGATATACTCTCATATTCAAGCTGGTAGAAAATATGGCATGATTACCATGAATCAGTCACTCTATAGATTATATATGGAACGGAAGATATCACTGGAAGATGCTATATCGTATTCCAGGGAAGCAAAGGAGCTGGAGCAAATGATAGAGAAGAAATCAATGGTCTTACAATAAGGGGGTGAAGGATGCCGATTTATTTATGGAAAGGCAGGACACCAAGCGGGTCGATAGAAAATGGCGAGATAGCTGCAAATAATCCTGATGAGGTACATCGTATATTAAGAGAGAGAAAAGTTGTACCTACTTCAGTTCGTCGCAAACCAAAAGAAATAACTTTACCTTTCTTGAAGGGGAAAGCATCAAGTAGAGATATTTCTATTTTTACCAGACAATTTTCTGTGATGATAAATGCTGGTTTACCCTTGATAAAATGTCTTGAGATACAGGTTGAACAGGTTAAAGCGGAGAAGTTTAAGGACACAATAAAAGGCATTATTACAGCAGTCGAAGGCGGATCTACACTGGCTGACGGTCTACGAAAATATAAAGATACGTTTGGAGAGCTTTATATTAATATGGTGGAAGCTGGTGAAAAGGGTGGTGCACTTGCAACAATCCTTGCTCGATTGGCTGAATATCTCGAGAAGGCTGATGAGATTAAAAGAAAAATTAGAGGCGCGATGATTTACCCTGCCATGATAGCTATGGTTGCTATTGTGGCCGTTGCTGTTATGTTACTCTTTGTTATTCCAACCTTTTCACAAATGTACGCTGGGCTAGGAGCTCAGCTACCCACCATTACCAGGATCGTAATAGCAATGAGTCACTTCTTGAAGAGTAGTATAGTTTACATCATAGCCATACTTATAGGGCTGGCAATTGCTATTAGATATTACTATAGAACAGAAGTTGGAAACTTTCGTATTGATGCCGTATTAATAAAAATTCCAATTTTTGGGACACTTATCAAGAAGCAAGCAATAGCAAGATTCGCTCGCACACTTTCTACTTTGCTGGCAAGTGGTGTCAACATATTAGATTCTCTAGAGATAACCTCTGGAACCACTGGTAATAAAGTTGTCGAAAAGGCAGTATTGCGTTCACGGACATCAATCGCTCAAGGAGAGTCTATAGCTGATCCACTAGCTAAGGAGAAGGGGATATTTACTCCAATGGTTATTCAGATGATAACAATTGGAGAGCAGACTGGTGGTTTGGATGAAATGCTGGAAAAGGTCGCAGATTTCTATGATGATGAGGTGGATCAAGCTGTAATGAACTTGATGAACGCTCTTGAGCCAATAGTTATTGTATTCCTTGCTGTTATTATCGGGGGTATGGTCATGGCCATGTATCTTCCGATCTTTCAGATGGCTACTAAATTTATGGGATAGGATAGATAGTGGGTCGGTTCAAGAGGTATTTCCTTTATAGGACTGTCCTCTTTATTTCTATACTTGGTATTTCGCTTTTCTTTCTTAAAGATAGAGCAGGATTATTCCCACTCTTAATTTTCCTGCTTGTTTTTATAATTGATGAAATTCTCGTATATACTCTTCAAAAAGAGGTAAAGCTTTTCAATATTTTAATTGATTCCACATACCTTTCTATGTTCGTTGTATTTACTGGTGGTGTATTTAGTCCTTTTGCTCCATTTTATTTTACTCTTATAGTCCTTGCTGCTTATTTGCTTTCCCCTCTCGATTCATTTATCATAGCAGGATATGCTGCCTTGCTTTATGGATTAATAAGTCTTGTAATACCTAGTCATATAACAGGACGTTTTATATTGATTGAACTGCCTGAAGCACTTTCCCTCCCAGATGTTTTACTTAAGTACGTCATTTATTCCTTATCGTTTATTTTTACCGCAGCACTCTCTTCTTTTATTGTCGAAAGGTTTAGGAAAGAAGTGGTTAGATTGAAAATTGACACAGGAGATATATTAGAGGCAATTGATTATGGGATTATAACACTTGATGGTGAAGGAAGAGTGGTCTGGAGTAATTCAACAGCTTCAACTATAGTTGAGAGGGAACTTCGGGAAGGCATGCTTATCGACGAAATCTTACCTGAGTTATTCTACAATTCACTGAAGAAAATATTCAAAACTGGAAAGAAAGAAATAGAATTTGACTTTCAGGGCAGGATATATAAGGCGAGGAAAAACGACTTGAGACAAGGTCAGGGAATGATTTTATTGATCTTCGACGTAACAGAGGATAAGGAACTTGAACAGAAGATGCAAATGAGGGAAAAGTTAGTCACTCTTGGACAATTTGCTGCAAATCTTGCACATAGCGTTAGAAATCCTGTATCCTCAATAAGAGCTTCAGCTGAGTTGTTTGATATTGGGGGAGAACATTCGAAAAAAAATAGACGCCTTAAGAAATTCATTATAGAGGAGTCTGATCATTTGAATGACTTAGTTAGGAACTTTTTAGACTTTACAAGGGATTTTGCAATTCATCTCGTTCCGGTCCACCCGCAAGAACTCTGTGCAGAGGTTAAAGGTATACTTCTTAAAAGTAAATATTTCAATGAGAATATAAGTATAGAAGTTAATGTAAATAACAGTATAGAAGTAGAGGCAGATTATGCACTGTTTAAGAATGCGCTTATGAATCTTGGAACGAATTCCCTTAAGGCAATGGTGAATGGTGGTACTCTCACCTTTAATGCATTGCAGAATGATCGAGTTACTATTGAAATAGAAGATACAGGATGTGGTATGGCTGAAGATGATATGGACTGTATATTTTCTTCCTTCTATTCCGGGTTTAATGATGGCTTTGGATTTGGACTCCCGATAGTAAAAAAGATCATAGAGTTACACGGTTGGGATTTAACTGTCGAAAGTCAACTTAATAGGGGAACAAAAGTCAGTGTTATAATATGAAAGGTGTAAAGGGAAAGATTCTTGTAATAGATGATGAGAAATATCTCCTTGAAGTCATCAGACTTGGTCTTGAGGAAGACGGTTATGCCGTAGATGGATTTTACGATCCAATAAAAGCTATGGAGAAGTTCGAAGAAAAGAACTATGATGCAGTAATTAGTGATATGAGGATGCCTGGAATGTCTGGAATTGAGGTTTTAAAACACTGCAAGGAGAGAAATCCTAGGGTGGTTGTAATATTAATCACGGCATACTCTTCCATCGAATCAGCTATTGAATCTATTAGATCTGGCGCTTCGGATTATATAACAAAACCTTTCAGGATGGTTGAATTAATGTTGCGTTTGAAAGAAGCTTTTAAGAAGATCCGAATAGAGGAAATGAATATAAATCTCTGGAAGGAAAAAATAAAGGAATTTGAATTCATTGGAAAGAGTGAAAAGGTAAATGAGATAAAAAACAAAGTAAAAAAGGTGGCTGTTACTGATTCACCTGTCCTTATTTTGGGGGAAAGTGGCACAGGCAAGGAACTTATTGCAAATCTAATACATTATAACTCAAAAAGAACCGGGAAATTTATTCCTGTGAACTGTTCTGCTTTTCCTTCTGAATTGCTTGAATCAGAGTTGTTTGGATATAAGAAGGGCGCCTTTACAGGTGCAGATAGAGATAAAGATGGTTTATTTAAGGTTGCAAACAGAGGAACCTTGTTCTTGGACGAAATAAGTACCCTTCCGCTTGGGCTTCAACCAAAACTCCTGCGCGCGATACAAACAATGCAATTTACACCTCTTGGTGGTACAAAACCAGAACATGTGGAGGTGCGAATAATATCAGCAAGTAATCAAGATATTGAAAGTTTAGTTGAAGGAGGTGAATTTAGAGAGGATCTTTACTATAGGTTAAATGTGATACCAATAGAAATTCCGCCTCTCCGTGAAAGAAAAGAAGATATTCCAATTCTGGTAAAACACTTTATGGAGAAAATATCAAAAAGATTAAACATAAAAAAGAAAAAGCTCTCCAAGGAGTCAATGAAAACTATACTTGAGTACGACTGGAAAGGGAATATCAGAGAGTTGGAAAATCTTCTTGAAAGGTTAATAGTATTAGAGGATTCTGACATAATTGATGAGGATTCTATTCCCCAGATTACTACAAAAAAAGAGTTTCCAAATACTCTAAACCTTGAAATGCTTGGAAGACAGGCGATTTTAAAGGCTTTGGAGATTTCATCAGGAAATAAGAAAGGAGCTGCAGACCTTCTGGGTATTCATCCTTCAACTCTTTATAGGAAATTAAATAAACTCAATATAGATTCCACTTGACATCAAAGGAGACCAGGATAAGATATAAATATGTTAGTCTTTCTTTTTCTTTTGAGTGCTACTATTGATGTAGATTTCCAAATAGAGAGAGATACAAATCTGGTGCCATATGTCATTGTCCGTTACAAGATTCCATATTCTGAAATAAGTTTCTATAAAAATGACTCTATTTATGAAGCACGATACAGTGCTGCTTTGATTGTCAAAAAGGACAATCGTCAAGTTGGAGGTAAGAATATCAGGAAAGGGTTTGTATTAAAGGACTATTTAAAGACTATTTCTTCGACCGAACATACTGTTGGCACTTTTAAGCAGGAGCTTTCAAGTGGTGAGTATAAGATAATCTTAAATGTCTGGGATCTCCAATCTAGCAAAAACTGGAGCTGGGAAAAGGACCTCTCAATTTCAGGGATAGCTCCTTTGGACATATGTTCCATGCGTTGGCTTTCTGGCCCTACGCATGTCATAACTACCAGGGATACGTTGAAGATTAAGATTATAGTATTTGATCGAGAGAGTGTAGGGGCTCATCTTTATTATTATTATGAGAGTGAAAAGGGTGGGATTTATTTTAAGAGTGATACGTTACTTGAAGGGAGAAGAATGTATACCGTCTGCATTGAGTTACCGGCAGATAAATTTCCAGAGGCTCATTACAAATTTTCAGCCCACCTTAAGGACATCAATGATAAGGGAATCCGACAAAGCTCATTAGAATTTGTAGTTCAGGAACCATTTTTCAAATCGGAAAGGTTTATCAGTCGAGTTAAGCAACTCCAGTATATAGCAACACCTAAGGAGATCGAAGAATTAGTGAAGGCACCACCTGGAAAAAGAGTGGAACTCTGGAATGAATTCTGGAGGAAGCGAGATCCTACAAGTGGTGATGAAGTGAACGAGTTCAGGGAAGAATATTTTGGCAGAGTGGATTATGCGCAAGCACACTTTTCCACCGGACTTACTGAAGGTTGGAAGAGCGATAGAGGTAAAGCTTATATAACACTTGGACCTCCTGATTATATTGAACATCACCCCTTTGAAATGGAAAGAAAGGCCTATCAGATCTGGTATTATTATGATAGGGGCTACCGACTGGTTTTTGTAGAACGTTATAATCTTGGAGAATATGAATTAATTAATCCACCGAGAGGTTTTTTATGATTTTCTTATTATTTGGATTAGGTTTGAATCTTGATATAGCTCAATTCTACCAGGCCCCTAAAAAGACTATTTGCGAAATATATTATTCAATGCCCATCAAAGAGCTAAAGTTTAAAAAGATAGGTGGTAAATTCACTGCAGAATTTCCAATAATTCTTCGAATCACAGATGAAATTACAAAAGAGACATTTATTGACACACTCCATAAGGAAGTTAATGTTTCCGATCTAGGAGAATCTGTGGAATTCTCTGATGTTCAACGAGTCGTTCTTGCCTCAGACGGAAGATATAATATCAGTCTAGTAGTAGAAAGCATTGAGGGTAAAACCCTTCAAGCTGAGACGACGGTTGTTGCCCGAAAATGGGATGGAGATTTAATTCTCAGTGATGTTCAGATATCACATACTCTGATACCGACCTCACAGGAGAACAGGTTTATCAAGAGCGGCTATAAATTGATTCCTTTCCCGAGGAGAGAATTCGACAGAAATAGGTACTTGTTGGCGAGCTATTGTGAGCTTTATGGATTACAGTCGGATTCTGTTTTGATTACCTATATTATCCAAAGGGGGGGGGATGGTGAAGATACAGTATATAATGATTACTATGATGTAATTGGTGATAGAATGGCTATACCAATGATATCAAATGTTCTGGGTTACCCTCTTGGATCATACACCCTAAAACTCATAGCGCATTGTGGATCGCAGGTGACAGTGTCCGTTAAGGGATTTTTCGTTAAAAAATTTAAAGAAATTGCAACTCTTACTATTCCAGATTCTATTATGGAATACGCTTCTTTTATAAACTATATTTCTTCTTCTAGAGAGGTTTCAGAGATGAATTCACTTTCACCTGAAGGGAGAAAGCTATTCCTCCATAGGTTCTGGAATAGAAGGGATCCGACTCCAGCTACAAGAGAAAATGAAGCATTGAATGAATTTGTTAAAAGAGTAAAATATTCGGATGAATATTTTACTCTAAAAGGGAAGAAAGGACGGTTTACTGACTTTGGGAGGATATATATAAAATACGGTCCTCCGGATGATATTGTACGGAGAACAATGGAGATGGAGGCCTATCCTTATGTCATCTGGCACTATTTTGACCGTGATAATTGGTTCATTTTTATGGATAAAGATATGTCTGGAGAGTACTATATAATATACTCCAACGTTGAGGGAGGGCCAACAGAACCAGGGTGGACGAGCCTTATACTTCTAGAGGATAGGAGTAGAATCTTAGGTATAGATTTTTGAATCTAATAATCTAAAACTCCATACCGGCAAAGATTTTAGAATATTCTTAAAATTATCGAACAACGCTTAGATACATACCCAAAAACAGTTATAGAAAATATCTGATAATTTGCCAGAGAACGTTTTGCTATATGGCTTATCCTTACAGCCTTTAACTTTATTGATAAAACTGCCAGGCACACCAAATCAACGAGAATTTTCAAGCATTTTTTCTTTTGTCTTTTCATCCACATATATTATATGAAAAATCAAATTTTTTTTCAATATTTTCTCTTTTTCTTGACTTTTATTTGAAAAATTGTTATATTGTCAAATAAATTAAAGGGATAGAAATGAATAATAACCATAGAGGCTTTAATCCAATGCAAAATGAAGAATGCAAATTGAGGATAGCAAACAGCTGTCAACATTTGGCTCTCGGCTTACTGGCCAACTCACTCACAGACCAACCAACAAACTTCAATGTTACATTGGAGCGAAGCGACTGGCTCCGTTGTGAAAGTAAAAAAAGGAGGTATAATGGCTGAAAAAGAAAAAAAGAAGAAAATTGTTGATACTGATGTTGCAGCAGAAGAGGGGAAAAGTGTTGCGTGGCTTTCCTATCTTGGGATTTTACTTTTAATTCCATTGATAGTAAAACCTAAAAATCCCTTCTGTAAGCACCATGCAAAACAGGGATTGGTGATGCTTCTGTTGTGGGTTGGACTCTGGATAATATCCCATATACCAATTCTAGGATGGTTTATTGGGATAATCGGATGGATTATATTGGTAATACTGGCTATTATAGGAATAGTTCAAGCCCTTATGGGAAGTTATTGGAAAGCACCTCTTGGGATTTATCAGTTATCAGAGAAATTTAACTTTTGAAGAGTTATAGGTTGTTATAATGTTACTGAAAAAATCTCTGAGATAAAAGAACGCTTAGATAGGGGGTAGACGATGATACATATAAGACCTTTTAAGGCACTCAGACCTAAAAGGGAAGAGGTAAAAGAAATAGCATCTCCTCCCTACGATGTCTTGGGAAGAGTAAATGCCAGAGAATTTATGAGAGATAATACGCTTACCTTTCTCCATGTAGTGAAAGCAGAGGCTGATCTTCCAGACGAAATTGATATCTATGATGACCGGGTTTATGAAAAAAGTAAGGAAAATCTGGAAGCCTTAATTAACGGTGAACATCTTATGCTGGAAGCCTCTCCCTCCTTTTATTTGTACACACAGGAGACCAAGGATCATATTCAAAATGGTCTGGTATGTACCGCATCTGTTGATGAATATGATAATAATCTTATAAAAAAGCATGAGTCTACTCGAGCCACAAAAGAAAAAGATAGGACAAAACATATAAATACTTTAAATGCACAGACTGGGCCAGTATTTCTTGCTTATCGCGATGATGCTAAGACAGAAGTATTGCATGAAGTTTATAAAACGATACAGAAGGGAGAACCTCTCTATCAGTTTGAAAGCGATGATGGTGTCCGTCATACTGTATGGAGGGTTGATGATAATAAAGAGATAGAGAGAATTCAGAAAATAATGGAACGTATAGAATGCTTATATATTGCTGACGGCCATCACCGTTCAAAGGCAGCGAGTCTTGTTAGAGATCTCCGAAAAAAGAAGAATCCACAACATACAGGGGAAGAGGGGTACAACTTTTTCCTTTCAGTAATATTCCCCCATACAGAATTGAAGATACTACCATATAATCGGGTGATTAAAGATCTAAATCGTTTAAGCAAAGATGGATTTTTTAGTAAAGTGAGAGAGAGATTTTCTGTTACAGAGGTAGAGGGAAGTTATGAGCCCGAGACAAAACATCATTTTGGAACGTATCTTGACGGTAAATGGTTTCATTTGGAGACTAAAAAAGGTAGTTTCCCTGATGATGACGCAGTACGCAGTCTTGATGCATCCATTCTTCAGGAAAATCTTCTTGATCCCATCCTTTCGATTAAAAGGCCTAAACAATCAGAGAGGATAGACTTCGTAGGTGGAATAAAAGGACTGAAAGAGCTTGAACGCCTGGTTGACTCTGGAGAATTTGAGATAGGGTTAGCTCTCTATCCAACATCCATGGAGGAATTGATGGCAGTTGCTGACGCAGATCTTTTTATGCCTCCTAAATCTACATGGTTCGAGCCAAAGTTAAAGTCAGGTTTATTTGTTCACCAAATTTAATGATTTTCTCGCAAAAAACATAAAGGGAAATTAGCCGCAGAGGTACTGAGTCCACAGAGGGAAATACGAAGTTATTAATTAAATAGTTTAATGGTCAAATAGGGAGATGGGCAAAAGTGAAGGAAATGCTTAATCAATCAACTAATCAACAAATTAACTATTATCCTAACAATCAGTCATCCGTTTCCGATCTTCCATCTTTAAACATTAAACCTGATGTTTCTACTTCTATTCAGTTTCTTTCCCTCTGATATACCTTCTTGGAGTAGTGAACCGCCAATAATTAAGGGCGTTTATTTGTCTCCAGGGATTATCTACTCAGGTACTGGACTAAAAAAGTTTTACGAGATTGTGGATCTGGGGCTACTCAATACCGCTGTTGTTGATATAAAGGATGAGAATGGGAGAGTGATGTTTTCTCTCTATGAAGGTTTTATCAGAAAGGCAAAGGAAAAGGGAATATATCTAATAGCAAGGCAGTGTGTCTTCAAGGATAAGGAACTTGCCTTTAAGGGTTCCGGTAAATACTCTCTAAAGGATACCAGGGGATATATATGGTTTGAAGAAAAATCGGGATACTGGGTGGATCCTTCAATAAAAGAAGTTAGAGATTATAATGTTCGTATTGTAAAAAAAGCTTTTGCTATGGGTTTTGATGAGGTTCAATTTGATTATATTCGTTACCCCTCAGGGGATAAACCATATAGGAATGATGCAAATAAACTTGAAAATCTACTTCAATTCTTAGATACAGCAATTATTTATGTACCACCTGGTAGAAAGGTATCTTTAACCCTATATGGCTATACAGTCTGGGGTAATGTTTTGGTAAAGGAAGGTCAGAATCTTGATAAGATGGCAGAGAGGGTAGATGCTGTCTATCCGATGCTGTATCCTTCTCATTTCCATAGTGGGTTTATGGCTGATTCAACAAAAGAGTTTAGGACATATTCTATAATTTATCAGTCTATTAAGAAAGCAAGAGATAGGTTATCTAACAGTGAGATTCGAATAACTCCCTATATTCAAGCTTTCAACTGGAAGCAGTCGAGGTTGGGTAAAGAATACATAAAGAATCAACTAATGGCGGTCTATGATGCAGGAGGAGATGGTTTTATCCTTTGGGAGGCAGGTGGAGACTACGATAGGGCCTATAATGAATTGATAGATCTGGAGATAGAGTTGTCCAGAAAGCGTCTTCGTTTGTATCCCTTGTAATATTTGTTAAGTTTTGCGTTATTAAAGAACTAATGGGCAATTATTAAACGGAATGAGAGAGATTCTTGGACATGACGAACGAAAAGACGCGGTCGATTAAGGATTTAAATGAAAGTTGAAGATATTAAACGTATCTTAGGAGATAAGCATCTTTCTAAATCGAGGGGCCAGATACTGCTTCTGGATGAAAATATCGCAGAGAGGATTGCTGATTTAGTGAATGGTGTAGAGGATGAAAGGATCCTTGAGATAGGCCCTGGACTTGGAATAATAACAAAGTATTTACTAAAGAAGGAATATAAGGTTACCACAGTAGAGATAGATAAGGATTTTTGTAGATATCTAATTAAAAATGGGATAGAGGTAATCAACAAAGATTTCCTAACGCTATCTATAGATGATTCCCTTCCGCCTATGGTACTTGGTGCACTACCATTTTCAATCTCTCTTAAGATTTTTCTCCGAGTGAAAGATCACAGGGATCATTTCAAGAGGTGGGTTTTTGTTATGCAGAAGGAGGTAGGCGAGCGTTTAACATCAAGACCGAATAGTAAATCTTACTCTTCGTTATCCGTACTCTTTCAAATACTTTATCATATGGAAGTTAAATTTGATATTTCTCCTAAGTCATTTTTTCCGCAGCCTCTGGTAACTTCAACAGTAATCAAAGCTTATCTTAATGAGAAGCCCATTGTTAACGTTACTCTAAAATTTGAACGCTTCCTGCAGGATATCTTCCGTTTCAGGAGAAAAACACTAAAGAACAATCTGTTTAATTATAGGATAAAGGATGTGAGTGTACCCTTGACTCGTCGAGCTGAATCTTTAAGTGTTCGTGAAGTAGTTAAGCTTTATAGGGGGATTGCAGGGTGAAAGGTATCTATGTTTTAATTTTTCTAATCTCTTCGAAGAAACTTATAGAAGTTGGTAAACTTGGAGCACGATTATTTAGAGCAGGATTTTATGCATATGTAGGATCTGCTTTTTCCGGAATACAAAGGTTAAATAGACATTTAAATAACATAAGAAGAGGAAAAGTTGATAATCCTCATTGGCATATCGATTGCATTGTTCCCCATGCTGAAATTGTTGAGTGGCTCTTTGCTTCTTGTTCTTGTAGAAAGAAAGAAGAGGAGTTAGCAACCACAATTGCAAAGGACTTGAGTTATATTCCAGGATTTGGCTCTTCAGACACGAATGCTCCTTCTCATCTATTTTTCTCTGGAAGTCTTGAAATGCTCAAAGAAGAGGTAGAAAAAAAATTCAAGTTGTTGGGTTTGCATTCAATACATAGAGAGGATTTTTCCATAAAATGATTGATGCCTTTAGCTTAAGTAAATTTGAACAGAAAGTTTCAATATTGCCATTATCCTGTTTATTAATATTCTTAGTAGGTTGTAATAAAGAGAAACCGTTACTCTTTGATTTCCCTGTCAATTCATTAAATAGAGTTATATCAAAGTATAATCTTAAACTGGATAATGAGATCTCCTATGATGGATTAGGTTCCATCAGGATAGATTTGGAAGATACAGCCACTGCATATCTTTTTATTTTACGTGATATACCAGTCAGGAGAGC
>Ga0315549_1001082_pt1 | contig 29365 bp, 27 predicted proteins | sample SalMarSW160200MG_FD_203101 | JGI IMG/M metagenome (GOLD analysis project Ga0315549, IMG submission 203101) | Salt marsh sediment microbial communities from the Plum Island Ecosystem LTER, Massachusetts, United States - Salt Marsh Sediment SW1601-200 ... | reverse complement strand
ATATTAATTAAAACGATTGTTGTTATAGATATATAAATTATTGAGGTGATAATAATAGCTAACATATTAACTCGAGGTATTTTTTTCAACCGATTTCTTATTATTGGATTTAAATATGCTAAATTAGAAGTAATTGAAGTAAAACAAATGAATAATAAAGAGAATACTTGAAATATGCTAAGAAATTTAAACTCTGTATAAAGATAACTAGGGTTGAAATTGGGACTATTAGTAGTTGGCGCGATGAAATAACCAGAAATTGAAAAGACGATAAAGATCGCAATTAAAACTACTGTAAGAAAAATTAGACTTTTTATAGCAATTTTCTGTGATCTAAAAACAACTAAACTAATAAATAAGATTGACACTAAAGCTATTAAACTTCCTAAGATTGGTACTAAAGTTTTCAAAATAGGAAAGATTTGGTATATTACCTGTGAAAAAGCTAATGATGAAAATACAACTGTTCCGATATTTGCAATCCATAAAAAAAAGCCAATAATAAAAGCTAAAAAGCCTCCTAATCCTTCTTTACTAAAGTTATAAGCCCCTCCTGACAATGGTAAACTAGTGGAGAGCTCAGAATAATTTAAAGCTGTTATAAAAATTAAGATCCCCCCCAATAGAAGGCTTATTAGCACTCCAGGACCAGCTAATCCAATTGCATCACCTAAAAGAATAAAAATAGATCCACCAATCCCACACCCTATACCATAAAGTACACTACTCCATAATCCTAAGGGTTTTTCTGATATTCTTTTCTTTCCTTCTTTAGAAATTTCTTTATCTTGTTGTTTATTCAAATTTCTTTATCAAATTTTATTTTTAAATATTTGATTAATTCTTTTGATATACAATGATAAAAAATATCAATATTATTAATACTTATTAAAAAATAATAGTTAAAATTCTAATTATTCTATTCCAATATTTATATTATTTCATAATCACATACAATATAAATTGATTATGACTTCTCTAAATGAAAAACACCAGAAACAATGGTTAATATTGCACCTAATAATAAAACTCCAAGAATTACATCTGGACTAATATCATCAAGGGAAATAAAATTAAAAATTGTACCTATTGTCCATACTAGGAAAAAAATACCAAAACATATTAAAATTCCCCCAAAAAATTTAGATAGTCTATAAATCAAAGATAAGACTTCCAATCTATGAATTCGACTTTCTTTATCTCTTATCTCTTTTTCTTGGTTCTCTAAATCTTCTTTTAATTTTAAAAATATTTTACGAGAATCGCTCATGCTACCTTCTATTCTTTCATTAGCTGTAATTAATCTATTATGTTCTTCTTCGACGCTTTTTAGTTTTTCATTAATAGCTTCTAATCTTTCTTCTCTTTGTTCATGCTCTACTGTAGATCTTTCTATAGATTCTTTTAATTCATTTAATCTTTTTTCATTTGATTCGATAAATTCTTCTTTATTTGAAATTTCTTCTGTAATATTTGTCAATTTTACTTTAGCTTCTTGTATACGAGATTCGAGATTTACAACGTGTTGTTGTTTTTCAGTCATTTGATATTTATATTTTTCTAAAAGCTCTTCATAGGTTTTTCTTTGTTCTTTCATTTCAGGAAATCCTTGATTATATTGTTTAAGCTGTTCCTCCAGATCTTCTAATTTTATTTCTTTTTTCTCTAATTGTTCACTTAAAAGTTTTAATTCATCTTCTTTTGCATTAATTAAATTATTTGAGTGGTCTAATTCAATTTTATTCTTATCAATAGATACTTTTATTGCTTCACTTTCGGCTTTTAAACTTTTTATTTTCTTTTCCAAAGCATCTGCTTCTTCTCGCTGTTTTTCTATTTCTTTTTCATTTTCATTAATTTCATCCCTTAATTTAGCGGCTTGATTTCGAAGTTCATCTTTATTTGCTACTTTTTCTTTAACATTATCAGAAAGAACAATTAAATCTACTTGTCTTTGTTCATAATTTTTAACAAGTTGTTCATTATTCCTTAAGAGTTCTTGATACTGTTCTTCTAGATTTTCTCTACTTTCTTTTATAATCTCAAGTCTCTCTTCTAAGCTCTCCAATTCTTCGTTTTTATAGCTATATCTTTCTTCTAAAGCACTTATAGTTTCTTGGAGTGCTTCTCGATATTGATCTCTATTTTGAATTTTTTTTTCAATTGTTTGAAGTTGTTCTTGCGCTTCTTTTATTTCTTCACTAATCTCTTCAATAGCTTTTTTACCAATATCTTTCTTTTCTATCTTTTTTTCAATTTCATCTATGCTATCTTCGAATGTCCTCAAATTTTTATCAATAATATCTCTTGAATCTTTTGCTTTAGTCAAAAAATCCTTATCGATTTTTTCAACTTCCTTCTCTATCTTATCATTCTTTTCTTCTTCGTTAAATTCGTCAGTCATTTTATTTTTGCTTGCGGATTTTAAATTTTATATAATTTATCCCTATAAATAAATAGGGTTTAAGTTTTTAATAATTAATTTTTATTTATATATAGAAAAAAGATTATCTTTTCTCTAGATGATTGTTTATACAAATTATTTCTGTTATAAATAAAAAATCGATTCATAATAATCATCTAATTTACAAGACACCTAAGAATTATACCAATTTCTCTTATTTAAACCTTTTATTTTTTCAACTAATTCTTATAAAAAACCAGAATTTTTATCAATAAATATTTAAATTATGTTTTAGATTTTTGATAATAGACTGTCATAGCTATAGGTGAATATATAGAAATTAAAAAAAGTTATGGATTATTATTTTGAATAAAAATATGATATTCAAATTTTTATTTTTTTCCAAGATAAAGAAATCATACAATGATTAACTTCAATATTCTAAATGAAATCAATTAAAATTGTCCAATCATAATAAAACCAAATCTAGGACAACCAATACTTATAGATATTAGAAAATATGTTAGGAAAGATAGTGAGTTCATTAGAAATATTTCTTTTGATACAATCTTTCTGTGTAAATCAGATGTTTCAATAGAAAAAATAAAAGGAATTTTAGAATATAATTTATATTTACAACTAATTCTTAAAGACAGGGGATCTTATGATAAACGGCGAGGTGAGCTTTATAATTTAGAGATAATAAATATCTTAAAATTGAATTATATTAATTTAAATAAACCATTGATTTTACAAACCCAAGGAATAGGACCATTATCTTTAAAACTTAAACCAAAATCTCCAGGATTTCGAGTTATATCAATCAAAAAAAAACCAAATTTCAAGTTTTTCTGTTTTTTCATTATCCAAAAAAAAAAAAAAGATTATTATTATGTTTAATTATAATATCTTTCTTTAGTTCCACCTTTAATTAAAATAATAGCCCCTATGGTTGTGATGATTAATCCAATAGGTATCAATGTGGAAGAAACTCTCCTCCACCAATATATAAAATTGATTGCTACTGCTCCAATAGCTATGATACCAATAATAATCCATAATGTTCCTAATGATTGTGTATCTGCTTTGGTTTTACTTATTACACCAGTTATTATAGCTAGAGATGCAATAAACAAAATAGGAACTAATGCAAAATAATTTGGTATCTGAAAATAAAAACCAGTTTCAACTTTACTAGCATAAAATACAGTTTCAAAACCAAAATACCAAATAAATGAATTAAAATTAACATAACTTCTATAAATCTCAAAATATCCCGGAAGTGCGCAAGCAAGGAGGAGTATAATACCACCAGTAATGGAAAGATGTTCTTTTAAACTCATTGATAAATTATTTATTTTTATAGTGATTGAATTGGTATATATGTGCATTTCATAAACATAAAATAAAAATTTTTTTAATTTTCATTTATTAAATTCTTATCATCCAATATAAAGAATTGATTTATGCTATACCGATGTCTATAATACCAATAATAATCCATAATGTAGCTAAAGATTTTGTTTCTATTTTATCTTAACTTATTACTCCAGTTAATATGGTTGAAGAGCTGAAAATAAAATAAAGGGAAAAAAAATATTTTAATCTTTCTGTTGGATAATTAGTTTTTTTGATTATATCATAATTTAGATCCAATATAAATATGAAGTATTCCAACAATTATATATAATATTGGTGCTATTGGTATAAAAAAGACAACCCCTAAGCCAATTTCGCTCTCCTTTGTATAAATTCCAACAATCATTTCTAAAAATATATCCGCTATTTGGATAAGAATTAGTACTAATCCTATAATTTTGATTTTCTTTCCATTATCCAATTCATATTTTTTAGCTAAAAATAATATATATATTGAGAATATAAAGCTCACGACTCCAACGACAATTGTAATATAACCCGTATGAAATACCGCAGAGTTTCCCCAGGGGGGAGTCATTTCTAAAGCAACAAAGAAATACCAAGCTAAAAGGCTATGATCAAGCCATCCGCCTGCTGTAGTTCTCATAAAAAATACTGGAGTGAAAAAAGCTAAAATTCCGATAATTCCTGCTAAAAATCCTAATTTTCTCATTTCCATTTTAATTTTAACCTTATATTTTATTCAAACATTGAATTTAATGAATAACGTTGATAAAATACTATATTATTTAAAATTTACGAGAAATGATAGTCAGATATATGAATTCAATAAATATAAATGCATAACTATTGTAATTTTCATCTATTTAATTAGTATTATTGTTAAAATTATGGATAAATTAATGGATAAACAATAAAAACGTGTTTTATTTGTTATAATCTAAACAATTCTACATAATTTTATTTATAAAATTATTAATATATTGTAGAAATAGTTAAGTTTCTGCAATTAGTTATAATTTTAATATTGAAGGTTTTATTCAATTATAATATTTATAATGACATAGACTTTTTCTCAAGTATTAAATCATATCACATGGATATCATGCTCTTAAATAAGGTTTGATGAATCATTTAACAATATGAGATCACTTCAAATCACGAGGAAATCACCCGATCATGATGGATTGATCGACCTTTATAAAAAAGAAGAAAATCCACGGTTAAAAGAACGCTATCAAGCACTTTATTTACTATGTGAAGGAAATAATTGTACAAAAGTCGCAAAAATAATTAAACGATCTAGGAGAACGATACTTAATTGGCTTCATGAATTGGGATTCACCCTCCAACGCCCAAGATATCGCTTTAAAAAAGCAGATCCGAAGCAACAAGTAAAATTCATCCAAGAATTTCAAAAAAAGTGGGTTCTCTCCAATCTGAAGATGTAATTTTATTTCAAGACGAGGCGAGTGTCCAATTTTCTCCAACAATCACACGCACTTGGTCGCTAAAAGGTCTGCAACCTGAAGTATTCACTTCAAGCAGTCGTTTACGCCAACACCTCTTCGGTGCTGTAGATCCTAAAGTTGGAAGGGTACATGTGGCCTTTTCAGACAATTTGAAGACAGAGCAATTTCAATATTTTCTTGAAGGACTTATCTATAGATATAGGGATTCTGGTAAGATTCTTATGATCTTGGACAATGCTCGAATTCACCACGCAAAATTACTCCAATCTTTCCTAAAAACTAATGAAAATAAGCTTGAATTCCTCTATTTACCTCCCTATTCACCTGATCTCAATCCAATGGAGTGGTTTTGGAAATTTTTATCTAAACAGGTAACCCATAACACATTTTTTGATACATTCAAGAAATTCCAGAGGGCAATCACGAAATTTGTCAGGAAATTTAAAAGATCATCTATGGAAATCCAAACAAGATGCAGTTATGAGAAATTACTTATGTCAACATAAATAGTATTCAAATCTCTTATTTAATAATTATCTATATTTAAATGAATTATGTTAGAATTCGATATAATGGATAATATTAGTGATCTTTATCCAATCATTATAAAACCTAATATTGGACAACCGTTATTTATAGATTTAAGAAAATATCATAAAAAAAATAATGAATTTCTCAAAGATATTTATTTTGATACAATATTTATAGGGAGAACTGATCTTTCAATAGATCAAATTAAAGATATACTATCTAATAATCTCTATTTACAACCAATTCTAAGAGACACAGGGAGCTTTAAAAAGCGACGAGGAAATAAATATCAATTGGAAATAATAGATATATTAAAGAAGAAATTTGTCGATATTAAAAAAATTGACCTCCATAAAAATGAAGAATTATATGATTTAGGAGATATTTACTATACCTTAAAAAAAAATTCGAAATCATTTAATAAACGAGATAGTCTTATAAAAATTAGGTTAAAAATAAATGATATTGATGAAATTTATACTATTTTAAAGGAATTGAATAAATCATTTTTATTGTTTGATATTATTCAAGATATTCCTTTAGAAAAAAAAAAGAGAATTGTTTTCCATAGTTTAGCATTATTCGATAAAAACTGGGATAATTTTCATTTTATCCATGCAACAGATTCTCATGTTTCTAGAAGAAATGATATCATTTTTAAATTTCTAAGAGAAAAATCACTTAAAGAGAAAAATCACGTTAATAATGACTTTTTTTTTTTAAATAGAAAATATGAATTTAGAGAAGAATTTCAAGTTGATAAATATCAATTCATTCAGCATGGAATGTATAATTTTAATGATAATTTACGTATTTTTATCTCCAACACTAATGAGAAGGTTAGACAAAATAAATTAGATTTTGTTTTTTTTACAGGAGATCTAATAGATTATATTGGTTTAGCAAACTATGATGACATTTATAAAAATAATTATCAATTTTTATTAGACATTTTATTAGGAATAACCAGAGAGTCTGATGGAAAAGATGAAGAATTACCAAATAAACAAGAAATACTAGCCCCTATTTTCACTATATTGGGTAATCATGATTATCGTTTAGGACATTATAGTATTTTCATGGGTAAAATATACAGAATATTTGGATTAGAAAAACATGATATTAAGGATTATCGAGATGATAAATATTTTAATGGAATAAAAGCATTATATTCAAAAACTAGATTTCTAAAAGATTATTTTCTTTTTATAAATCCTAATCGTAATTTTAAATTAAATATAGGAAAACAATTTCTTTTTATCTTCTTAGATTCAGGAAAGGATTCTATCGCAAATTTACTTGGTTTAATGAGAGGAGCCCCCAGTACAAGAGGATTAAACAAGATTCAAATAAAATTATTAAGATATCATATTAATCAGTCTAATATTAAGCATATAGTAATCTTGATGCATGCTCCTCCTATATCTCCAAAATTAAATAAATCGAAAAAGAAGAAATTAAAGAAAAAATTTAATTTAGGGCGAAAGATTGAATGGTTCGATTTCTATGAAGAAAATATAAAGAAATATACAGGTAAGAAAAGTCTAGAATCTATTCTAAATTTGAAAGATCAAACATTAATATATAGATGGGGAACTCTAATGGATATTTTATCAAGTTCTGAAAGTGAGAATAATAAAAAGATTGATCTTGTTCTATGTGGCCATACACACACATTAAAAGAATTTCGATTAAAAAAAAATATTAAATCAAAGAAAAAAAGAGTTAATATGGGTTTTTATTTTATTCCTTTATATGTTCATATACCATGTAAAATTTATACCAATCGCTACAGAAATATAATCAAAAATTTTACTAAAGAATCAGATTTAAATAACTGGTTCAATGTGAATAAACCATTTATTTTACATACTCAAGGATTAGGGTCATTATCATATAAAATAAAAGTTAAAGCTCCAGGATTTCGATATATTACAGTCAAAAATAATCAAATTATGGATTTCTCTGTATATTCATTATTTTTAAAATAAATCTTTATTAAATGATGTATAGTGGATTGACGAAGAATATATTCAATAATTAATAGATTTAGGGAAAATTTTTCGCAATGAACTCAAAATAGAATTTTTTTTTCTAATTTGTTTGATATTAATTAGAACTCTTAAACTTTTATTTAATAGTAATTTTAAAGATAGTAAATAAAAAATAGTAATAATAAATCAAAATGTCAGAAAAAAGAGTGGAAATAGAACCATATGAATGTATCGAATATTTTATGGTGAGAGCGGCTCATTTAGTTTCAATGCATAAAGATGGTACAATAAATGTAATGGCTTTATTATGGAAACAAATTGGAGAATTATGGTCCGAACCTATCATCACAGTGGCAGTCTCTCCGTCACGATATACATTTAAGTTGTTAACACAAGGAGTTCGAGAATTTACACTTAATATCCCTTCTCTAAGAATTTCCGAATCAATTGATATCACAGGTTCATATTCAGGACAAAATACGGATAAATTTAAAAAAGCAAACCTTGAAATTATTCCGGGAAAAAAAACAAAAGTCCCAACAATAGATAATTGCATTTTAAGTTATGAATGTGAGATAATTCATGAGACAAAATCAGGAAATATAGCATCTCATCATTTATTTTTTGGGAGAATTTTAAAAGCCTATGCTTCTAAAGAAATTATAAAATAAAAAGTAAATAAAAATCAATATTATTTTTCTATACAAAAACATGCATTTGAGTTTAGTATCTTTTCACCACATGGACATTTCTCAGGATGTTGATATTTTTCGCATATTTTACTGATAATATCGCAAGAAAAATTAAGGTTGAATTTTTCACTTTCATTATGAGCTTGTTCAACTGTTAATCCTAATTCATTGAATAAAAAGATTTCAAGTAATTGAGCATGTCGAATTATTTCTTTAGTAAAATCAGTACCCTTTTCGGTCAGTATTATAGGTTTATATTTTTCCCATTTAATAAAACCTTCATTTTCTAAACGTTTTAAACAACTATCTATTGTAGAATACCTTATGTTATTATTATCATTTAAATCTATTTGCTTTTTTATCTCTTTTATTCTGGCTCTCTTACTATTCCTATAAAGAATTTTCATTACTTTACAATCTAGTTCTATCATTATTACCAACCAACTATTATCTAAAAAATAATTTTAATGTGTGTGTGGTGCGAACTCAATAAATACATACATCGTAATAATTCCTAATAAAATTAACATAAGTTGAGATATTGTATGATATAAACCCCATTTTTTATGGAGTTCTGGAGTCAAATCAGTTAATGCTATATAAAGAAAACTTGCTGCTGAAAAAGCTAACATATATGGTACTAAAAATTGCATAGAATCAAAAATATAAAATCCTAAAATTGCTGCTGGTATTGTTGTTGCACCAGATAAAACATTTAGCATATATGCTTTTTTTTTTGAATATCCACTATATAAAAGAATCCCAAAATCACCTGTTTCTTGAGGGATTTCATGCAATATCACAGCAATACTAGCAATAACACCAGTTGAGGGGTTAGTCAAAAATGCTGCTGCAATCATCAATCCATCAGTGAAATTATGCAATGAATCACCTAAAAGTACAATTGGACCCGCAGCTTCACTTCCGTGTATTTCACACTTTTCATCTTGACATTTACGCCAAATAATTATTTTCTCCAAAAAAAATAGAAAAATAATTCCTCCTAAAACTACTAACATTATTATATTCTCTTTTCCATGTTCAAATGTATGTAATGCTTCTGGTATTAAACCTAATAATGCGGTGGTAAGTAATATTCCTGTTGCATAAGATATAAGAACAGATATTAATTTTTCTCGAATTTTATCGCTTGACATTGTAAAAATTGCTGCAGCACTAACAGCACCAACACTTCCTAAAATACTAAAGAATATTATCCAAAATAACATAATTATAACCTATTCAATAATCATTATAAATTACGATTTATCGTAATTTAATCTAATAACATATTTAAAGATTACGAATAATCGTAATTTATAATAAAAAAATATAATAAAATCCCCTATTTTTATAAAATAAATGTCAAACCATATAATTTTTGAAATAAAAATCAATAGTAAAATGATAATTTTTAAATTTTTATTGGTTGATTATCATATTTAAGAAAAATTTATGAATTCTTGTATCATCACTTAGTTCAGGATGAAAAGATAAACCCATTATATTATTTTGCTTCACTGCAACGATTTTACCATTAAATTCAGATAAGATTTCAACTCCAGCACCCGCTTCTTTTACAGTTGGAGCCCTTATAAAGATTCCTTTAAAAGGATCATCACCTAAAATTCTAATATCTAAATCTGCTTCAAAACTCTCTTTTTGTGTTCCAAAAGAATTTCTTTCACTTACAACATTTAACACTTCTAAAATTGGTTGATTAACTTGTCCAATATTTTTATCAAAAACAGTTTTCGATAAAAATATTAATCCTGCACAAGAACCTAAAGTTGGAAGTCCGTTATTTATCTTATTCTTTAGAATATCACATAATCCAATTTTTTTAGCAAGAACACCAATAACAGTAGATTCTCCACCAGGAATAATTATACCGTCAAGTTCTTCTAAATCAAGCGGTTTTTTTACGATTACTATATTTCCGTTTTCTATATTTAATTTATCAAAAAGATCTCTTAATTTATATTCATGAAATCTTATATCACCTTGTAAACCAAGTATACCAATTGTTACCATTATATATCTGAACCTCTTATTTCCCAACGTTCATTTGACGGTTTTTGTTCTAAGTCAATACCACCCATTGCTTTATCTTCTAAAACCATTTTCTGGGCTTTTAAAACGACTTCAGGATCATCCCAAAAACTCGTTGCTAAGACAACACTTTCAGCACGAACTTTAGGATCAGTAGCTTTAAATATTCCAGATCCAACAAAAATTCCATCACAACCTAAACTCATCATAAATGCAGCATCTGCAGGTGTGGAAATTCCCCCTGCTGCAAAAATTGTTATTGGTAATCGCCCCAAATTTGCTGTTAATTGAACTATATCAAAACTAGCTTTAAACTCTCGTGCATATTTTATTAATTCCTGAGGATGTTCTTTCGAAGCTGTGACAAGTCTTAATTGCTCTCTTAATTTATTAAAATGAACAATAGCATGCTTTACATCTCCTGTACCTGGTTCTCCTTTTGAACGCAACATACTTGCTCCTTCCTCTATTCTTCTTAACGCACTTCCAAGATCAGTACAACCACATACAAAAGGTACTTTAAAATCATGTTTCCATATATGATGTTCTGTATCTGCAGGTGTAAGTACTTCACTTTCATCGATAGTATCAACTCCTGCTGCTTCCAATACACGAGCTTCACCTATATGACCAATTCTACATTTCATCATAATTGGAATTGAAATATGTTCCCGAATCTCATCATATAATTTTACTGAAGCTGTTCGAGCAATACCCCCACTTTGCCTTATATCATAAGGTAATTTATCTAATAGCATTACAGCCACAGCTCCTGCTTGTTCCGCTATTTGAGCTTGTTCTACAGTTGTAATATCCATAATAACCCCCTTCTCCTGCATATGGGGAAAACTCTTCTTGACTAACCATGTACTTTGGATGCGGTCAATTAATTTTACTTGTCCTGCATTATAATCTAACATCTTATTATTCTCTTTATAAATGCTTTTTATTATTTCTAGAAAATATAATATTATTGTTATATTTTACTACGAATACTTTTTCTACGAGATAAGTAATTCGAGGTAATATTTATTTTTTAATGCTATTTCAGCTCTAATTATAAAAAGAAATTTTTAAATTACTTATTATTTAGATATAAAACAAAGCCGTATTTCTTATCTTTATTTAATCCAACTTTCTCATATAATTTATGAGCTTCAGGACGGTGTTTTGAAGATAACAACATTATTTTATAACAGTTTTTTCTTTTAGAATAATCAATTACATAATTAAGCAAGTATTTTGCATATCCATGTTTTCGAAAATCTGGATGCGTTATGACATTTTCTATAAGAGCATAAGGTCTACCACTTTTAGTTAAATTAGGAATAATATTTAACACGCAAGAAGAAACAATTTTGCTTTTATATTCAACAAGAAATATATTTATTAGAGAATTATTCAAAATTTCTTTCCATATATTTATAATTTTATCATTTGGTTCTATTGTTATATCCATAGGATGCAGAAATTGATATAAATCTAGTAATTCTTCCAAGTCATCTTCTTTTATTTTCCTTATATTTAATTCCATCATATAATTATGAATAGAGAATATTAAAGATACGTTGTTTTATATTTATAATAAAGGTTAGGATAATAATAAATAAATTCAATTTTAGATTTATATTCTAATATGAAAGTTAAATTAACTTTAACCCAGATTTGTTATTTTTTCATATATTATTTAGCTATAATGGGCATTCTTGTCGCATGTTATCTCTCATCAACATTTAAATATCTTTTTTTATCTTATTTTGTTTTTTTTTTAATTATTTCTTTTATTCAATTTATCATATTTCTAATGATAAATGTAAGAAGTAAAAGAAATAAATTAAAACTTTTAAAAAATATCCTCCTAATAAAACAACTCACTTTTTCAATATCTCAAATTACAATATTTTTAATACAAATTCAGTATAAGGGATTAATATCTTACTTTCTATTTTCTTTATTATTTGGAATTATATTAATTATAGCAGAATCTTATTATTATAATTATTTTTTTAAAGTTTTATATCTTGAAATGTAGGGAAAAATAGAAAATAGAATTCAAAAATTTTATGATGCTAAAGGAAACAGAGAAGAAAAATTTCATGATTTATATTATGGTGGGGGGAATATTAAGAATTATATCTCATTTAGAAAAATCATTCTTGCTGTAACTTTGGGGAATCTTATATTATATATTATTGGTATAATTTTCTATCTTTTCATTATTAGTAATTTTTTATAATAAAAAAGGAATTAATAATTCGAGTATACTATATTATCTATATCTTAATTTATAGAACAGATTTAAAATGATTTTTCTCTCTTAGACTCATAGAACATCTGAATCATTAGAGATAAATATATTTTAACTTCTATTTTATTATTCTATCTATCCTTCTCAAGGATTTTACAAGCCAAATAAAAGTTTATCTAGTGAGTTTTTTATATATAAAATAAAACCATTCATATAAATTTGCTTTCCATTTGTTTTTTTTATATATATTTTCCCAATGATTTATGGTTGTCAAAAGTTTTATATTATTTGTCTTAGAATATAAATATTTAATTTGTTTAAGTTTAATATTGAAATAGTTACCATCTGCAAAAAATTGCTTATTATCATCATATCTTAACCATGTTAATAGAGAATTTTTCATAATGATATTCTCAATATTATTTTCAAGAGTTTTAAGACCGTCGTTAAACAGTGTATTTGCTTTTTTTCTTATTTCTACTGGCCCAAATTGACTTGTTTCATAGAGCCCTATAAGTGCGCTTAAAAAACCATTATATACAACAGGAGTATTATTTCCATAAGAATACTCTAGATACCATTTATCTTTTCCTTTTTTTTTAAGCACCCCTCCTTTATTACTTTCAATTTCGAAAGAATTAAGTATTTCTTCTATTTGTTTTAATAATGTTTTACTTTTTTGGAATTGATAATATCTTATTAAAACACTCAATCCGCGTGCATTGAACAAAGCAGAATAACTATTCGTAGCAGGGGGATATCCTGCCATAATAATTTTTTTTTTGAATAACCAACCATTTATACTATTTCTCTTTTCAAGTTTCTTAATCATCAATTCAGATATTTTTATAAAAGATTTGAGGTCATTTTTATCTTTTTTTTTTATGTAATCATTATAACAAGCTAATGCTTTTGTTAAACTAAATAGTGGCATGAATTGTATTTTTCCACTTCGATACTTAAAATAAATAAGATCATTCTTTTCTATTCGCTTATAGAAAAAATTACTTAGTAGACGGGCTTTAAAACTTATTTTATTTATTGCTAACTGATTATTTGAGTTATAGTTTAATTCAGGAATAAATTTTGGGAATTCTTCTATTAGTTTCATTCTAATTTTAAAAGAGTCTGCGTCTATATCTTCTTGAATCATGGTAATTACAAATTAGGTTTATTAGTGATTATTTTTTGATGATTAATTATATCTTTTCAATTAAAATGATGATATTTTTAATTAATTAAGATTTAAAAATTTTAAGATTAAATGAAATTAATATTATTTCCTCTAAATAGACCCCAATTTCACTTCCAAACTTAAACTTACTTAAATTCTGGCCATTTTTAGACCTTTAAAAATTACTTTTAGTTTTAAAAAGAAGTTAATGATTCCTGTAATCATAACCATAAAAAAAAAGTAAATATTAAATGGTTCTGAGAAAAAAAAGGTTTAAAAATTAGAATACACAATAAACTTTTTATCTGAACCTATTGAATAAATTTCAAAAGATTTTCCTTTCTTAGACTCACAAAACATCTGAATCATTGGAAACAAAGATATTTTCGTTTCGATTTTTGTATCTTTATCTTTTTCATACGTTTTATAATCCGAACTAGCGCTAGAGATAGTTTTTTTGATATTTTTATTCCAATACCCTAATGAAGCTTCAGCTTTATTGGTTAATGTTTTAAAGTCGTTAAATTTAATTCCTTCTACTTCATCAATTAATTGATGAAGATCTTTTTCAATTTCTTTCTCATATTTTGTTTTTGCACTACTATGTAAGACAGGTTGACCTGAAACAACTCTCTTAAACGGAACAGCTTTAAGTTGATACGTATAAAGACTTTTAGCACCATTACATTCCTTACATCTTTCTTTAAAATTACCCATTCCATAACAATTTTCACAGGAATATTGAAACTCTTTTTTTAGTTTGTTTTTTTCTTCATCTTCTAATACAATTACTTTATCTATAACTTTCCCTGTTCCATCGCAGATCTTGCATTTTTCTTCATGATATCCTTTACCATTGCATTTTTGACAAGGTTTTGGTTTAAGAGTATTATAAAATGGAACCAAATCATCGTCATTCCAATTATCTTTAAGGACATCTTTCTTAAAATTAAAAAATATCCCTTTACTTACTTTATCTGCTTTTAAAACGATTTCTTTCTCTCCTTCTTTTACGGGTTCAATGGATTTTTTAATTGCAAAATATATAGCGGCTTCTTTCATTGTATCCTTTACGGTTTCAGCTGCAGAGATAACATCGAGTGAGAAAACTGCTCCTTTAGTACCAAATTCTTTTTCTAGTTTTTTTCTTTCTTTACGACTGGTAATTTGTTTCCATTTTTCAAATATATCGTCCAAATTCGGGGTTTTTATAGTTACATCAGGCATAATTCTTCATTTTCCTTTTTTTTTTTAGTGTTATTAGATATCTTTTATAAATATTACAATTTATAATTATTCTATATTTTTTTTAAGATAAATAATTTTAAGTATTTTGACTATATTTTTTATAATAAGATAATAATTATAATTAAGTAAATATTTTTAACTATGTCAGAAGAAGATAAACAATCAGTAGAATATTTTTTACAGTGGATTCAAAATGATGGTTTAGCCCAGTGGATTGAACATTATCTAAATTCGGGGGATGAAACTAAACTTAGAGAAATTAAAGGGATCTATGATCAAATCAAACAAATTTTTGGCTTCTAACATCTCTTTTCTTTTTATATCAATATAAATTCTACCCACTACTAGAAAATATTATAATATGAAGATATTCTTTCAATAACAGAATGGTTTAGAAGAATACTCCATAATTGAGAGAAAATAAACTCTTTATTCAATATTATATTATTTTATGTAAGATATCAATCATTTACTCAATTCTTTTTAGAGATGAAAACGATTAAGAAAAAATATTTCATTGTTATAGATAGGGATCAAAAAGATAAGAAACAGAACAAATTTAATGTTAATTTCTTTTATATCAAATCATTAAAAAAAATTGGTAAAAAGTCGTTTTCTTATATTTCTAATCCATTTTTTAGAGGGGTTGTAATAATTGGATTGGATTTTAAAAATAAATTAAGACCCTTAAAATTTGATAAAATATTATTGGATGGAGGGGTACAACCTGTGGATCCTAAACTTTTTAAGAAGTTTATACTCTCTGAAGAGAATCAATATGTTGCCTTTTCGGAATATAGTAATCCAGATGATAATCAATCGATTTTAATCATGTTGGATAATTTGCAATTTCAGCAAGAGAAAGTAATTAAGTTAACTTTTTGTAAAATCTGTTTGGATAATAATAATTTTAAAATTCTAGATAAAGGATATCAAATTACTTCAATTAAAAATAACAAAATCTGTCCTAAATGTGCAATAGAGATTGTATTACGACAGGCTCAAATAAGAAATCTCCTTTCAACTAAGAAAATAAATCCAAAATTAAAGAATTTTTTTACTCATCTTATATTGAAGTTTAAAGATGTGAAAAAAGTGTTAGAATCATTTAAACCAGATTTTAATCCAATTAAGAACAATAGTATAACGTTATATGATGTTGAAAAGGATATACCTGTAAGTAAAAAATATCTGGATTACAAGATAGATGATTTAGATATACCTCAATCTTTGAAAATAATATTAAAAAAAAGAAATATTTCTAAACTATTACCCATTCAGGCAATATCTATTGATAAAGGATTACTCTCAGAAAATGTAAATCAGTTAGTTATGGCTCCAACTTCAGGAGGTAAAACCTTAATTGGAGAATTAACGGGCATTAAAAAATTATTAAAGGATCCTAGTAAAAAAATGCTCTATTTAGTTCCTATAGTCGCTTTAGCTAATATGCGAGAAATAGAATTTAAAGAGAAATATAAATCTTTAAATTTAAAGGTTATCAAGAGAGTTGGAGAATCTCTTTTGGATAAATTTTATTTAGACAATATAGAGGATTTAACAGAGGCAAATATCATCATAGCCACTTATGAAGCGATAGATTATATTTTAAGAAGTGGAAATAAAGAAATTCTTGGAATTATATCAACAATCATTATAGATGAAATTCAAACTTTAATAGATCCTGAACGTGGATTTCTTCTTGATGGATTAATAGCAAGAGTAAAAACTATTTTTGAAGATGTTCAATATCTATACTTAAGTGCCACTATTGGAGAACCTGAAATATTAGCAAAAAAATTAGATTGTAATTTAATTCGATATACAAATAGACCTGTTCCAATAGAAAGACATTTGATTTTATGCCAAAATGAAAATAAGAAATTAAATTATATTCATAATTTAGGTAGAGCCGCATTTTCGAAGAAATCTAAATATGGATTCCGGGGACAATCAATAATTTTCACACATGCTAGAAAAAAGTGTGAATCAATTACAAGATATCTTCAAAATAAAGGGCTTAATGTAAGATCATATCATTCAGGATTAACTAATGAGGAAAGAAAAATAATTGAATCTGATTTTCAAAATCAAAAAATATCTGGAGTTGTTGCCACAGCAGCACTAGCAGCGGGTGTTGACTTACCTGCAAGTCAGGTTATTTTTGAGTCGCTAGCTATGGGAACTAAATGGTTAACTGTTGCAGAATTTGAACAAATGTTAGGTCGTGCTGGAAGATTAAAAAAACATGAATTAGGGAGAGCTTATTTACTTGTTCAACCTGAAAAAATATATAATCCAAGGATGGAAATTACTGAGGAAAATATTGCAATCAAACTCCTTAATGGAAAAATAAAAGATTTCGAATTAGAACCTAATGAAGATCGATCTCTAACGGAATTATTAGCTCTAATTTCAAGTTTTAATGAGGGTATTAGACAAGAGACAATAGATAGGTTTTATAACTATTTAATTAATGGGGATTATAAAATTGATATTTTAATCAAAAAATTACTTGAAAAAAAACTAATTCTACGAGAAAATAATACCTTTATAAAACCTACAGAATTAGGACAAGCAATTGCAAAATCTTTTCTTAACATAGAAAAGGCAATTGATATTATAGACGTGATAAAAAATAAAAAACAGACAATAAGAGAAATTGTTTTAAATCTAAGATCTTTGAGGAATGTATATTTATCTAAAAGTGTTGTTGCTGACCTTTCTAAAAATGTGAGAATGAAATACTTTTCTAATAACTTTTTTAGTGCGAGTGTTTTATCATTGATGGATGCAGAATATGTGAAAAAAAGAAAAAAGTTTTCTCAAACTTTTATTAATCTGGTCATTAAATGGATAGATGATATTTTTACTTGTTCTTGTAAAGATAAACCCTATTGTGCTAAAGAATGCGGACGTCTGAATCTTGAACAAATAATCCTAAAATTAAGAACAGAAGATAAATTCTCAATTGGAGATATTCATCAATATTTAGAGGAAAAATATAGTCTTTTAATCTTTAAGGGAGATTTAATTGATTATTTTGAGAATTTAATTTATTCATTTGAGAGTATTAAGAACATCGCTAAGGGAATTCACAATTTAGACACTGAATATAAAAATGAATTAAAAGAAATTCCTCTTCTAATTGAAAAAATAAAAGGATAAAGAAAAATAAGATTATTAATCATTTATATACTTAGTAGTATGCTTCCTTATTATTATTAGAAAGATTATGCTAATTCTACTTGTCGATTTGGATATATTTAATATGCAATTAATAATTTATTTTTGAGAAATGCTACTAAAATCGTGGAAATGTTAAAATTAAATGGTATGAATTTCAATTTTATCTTTATCCTCTAATTCATAATCTAAACCAACTTTTTTACGTTTTTGTCGAGCAGACTCTCTTATAACGGTAGCAAAATCGAATAACTCTACAAAAGTTCTGTGTATTTTCAATGCAACATCTTTTACCATTGCCTCTTCATTCATAATTAGGGGTCTTTCAGCCACAATACCTGAATTCATAGTATATATTCTAATTTTATTTAACAATTGTAATACTAATTCTCCAAAATTATCTGGAAAAATACTTTTATGAACACTAGTTGCTACCAACCTAAAATTATATGAATACTTTTTTTCCAATAACTCAAACTTTTCTTCTGTATGGGGAAGATCACCTTTAGTTCCAATTATAATTGCTTTTTTATAGACAACAGAATGGTTTAATTTGTCAAGAATTTGATCAATTGTTATTCTTCCATATAATTTTACAATACAATTTTGTATTCCATTAGCTCGAATAATCTCCTTTATCTTATCTGATAATTCCATATTTTCCTTAGATTCGGTCGTTAAATAAAAAAGTTGAATATTATTAGAACCGGTTTTCTCAATCTCAATTGGAGGTGGAGGTTCATTTAATTTAACGTCTGCATTATTTAGTTCTGTAAATAATAAATCGATTTGTTCATCAATATTTCTCGTTAAATCGATACATAAACAAATTAGGTCACATGCTCTAATTTGTGATATTATTTCTTTTCCATTTGCAACTCCCTTAGATGCACCTTTCATTAATGAAGGCATATCAACAATTTGAAATCTTATCTTTTCATAATTATATATACCTATTTCAGGGAGAGCATTAAAACTACCAATTTTATCTTTGGCAGCTTTCGTTAAAAAATTGAGTAATGATGTTTTCCCTACCCCTGGAGTATAATAATCACTTATTAATATTATTTGTATACCCTCTTTTTTTATAGAAAATGGACTAACAACTTTAGTGGGTGATTTTTTTTTTTTTATCTCCAATTGTCTTTTAAGTTTAGCGAGTTTAGACTTATTTAATGCAACAATTTTTTCTGTTGCTTTATGTTTAGGAACTAAAGATATAAATTCTTCAAGACATCTGATTTGTTCCTCGAGGGATTCAGCATCCAGATATTTTTGATATGCTGCATTTGCTTCGGGACCGATGTTAGAAGACAATTAAATCACTCTTTTTGATTTAAAATATAGATCTGAATCTATCCTCCGTCTTTAACTTTAAATCTCCTAAAATACTATCTATTCTTTCAGTGAACTTCTTTTCAAAAAATTTTTTCTTTTTAGAAAAGATATCATTCAAAGAAAAACGGTTTAAAAAGTGTTTATTAATTTCTATTAAATGTTTTTTTACAACATCTGTATCAGTTTCTTTTTCAATAATTGCATAATATAATAAAGCTTGTTTACTACCTGCTTCTTCTGCTAGAGGCAAAGTAATCGATTCTGAATAACAAACTAATTTAAAAGAAGCCAAGGAAACAACATTTATATCATCACCGAAAACTTCTGATGTGAAACTTTCTAATGCAGAAAGAAATCCCGCTCTTAAGTCAGGATCTAAGGGATTAGTTGAAGCTGTATAGTATTGAATTTCAAAGATATTCCTATTTCCTAAATTAATTCCAATTTCAAGTACAGCCATAATTCAAGAAAATTTATTCAATATTATAATACTAAATTCTAATGATAATATAAGACTATATATATCTTATAGATATAATTTATTTTAATACTTTTTTTTTTACTAATACATAATTGCTTAATTGATACCTAATTGTGTTTTATAAGCACTCATAGTATTTTGAAGTAAAGAAGCGACAGTCATTGGTCCAACTCCCCCGGGAACTGGTGTGATCTTCCCACAAATATCAAATACACCTTCGAAATCAACATCTCCGCATATTTTTCCATTTACTCTATTTGTTCCAACATCAATTATTACAACTCCTTCCTTGATTTTTTCTTTAGTTATAAAATTAGGATGCCCCACAGCTATAATTAAAATATCTGCTTGTTTTATATATCGATTTATATCTTTTGTCGATGTATGACATACTGAAATAGTAGCATTTCTTTTTAAAAACATAAATATTAAGGGTTTACCCACTAAATTTGATCGATTAATTATAGTGATATCCTTACCTTTAATTTCAATATTATTTCTTTCTAATAAAGTGATTATTCCCTTTGGAGTACATGGAGCTAATTCTTCATCATAATCGAAAAGTTTTCCTCTATTTATATAATTAAAGCCATCAACGTCTTTTTTTGTTTCTATCTCTTGTAAAAATTGATTAGTATAATCTTTTAGATGATTTGGTAAAGGTAGTTGTAATAATATCCCATGTACAGATTTATCAGCATTTAGTTTTTCAATTTCTTTATGCAATTCAGCAATAGATATATCTTTTCTTAGAGAAACCATTTTTGAATCAATTCCAACTTCAGTACAAGTTTTATGTTTAATATTAACATAAATTTTTGAAGCTGGATCTTCTCCAACTAATATAGTAGCTAATTTCGGTTGAATAGTAGTTTTTTTTTCTAAAAGAAGAAGTTCCTGCTTTAGTTTTAAGTTTAATTCATTGGCTAATTTTTTACCATCGAGTAATTTATCCATGATTAATCAAATTTGTCTTCTTTTCCATATATAGAAAACTAAAGCGACAGCAACTCCTATAACCACTAATACAATTAGCAATACAATCCAATTAAATTCCGTTATTCCAATGTCTTCATCTAAATAACTTAAAGCACTTAACTCTCTTAATGCATTGAATGCATAATAGGAACAAATCACAGAGGATCTTTTAATTTCTTCTTCAGTAGATGGATTTGAGAAACCCCCATCAATAATATTTTGTTGATTTAAAATCCATCTAATTGTTGAGCTTTTACTATTATACGTAGCATCAGGAATCATTGAAATAAGTTTTATACAATAAGATGTACTACTTAAAAGAGCCATGTCTGAAGCTAAGTCAGGTTTATAACCTCCAGTAGAAATATAATGTGCTTTAGTATACTCAAGAATATTTTCCAAAGTAGATAAGTTATAGAAACTTCCTAATTCCGATAATGATAAAGCAGCATAGTATGTTGTAAAAAGGGTCGATTGCATAATTTCATTTCCTCCAAATCCTCCATCTGCATTATAACAATCTAAAATCCAAATTATATTCCTATATGTGTAATTGAGTGGACGTCCGATTAATTCAGAACTTTTAATTCCATAATAGGTTGAAATAATATTTGGTGAAGAAGTTGTATTAGTTATTGTAAATCCCCCAGTTGTTAGTTCTGTTTGATTGAGATATGTTATAATTTTACTTTTCACAGTCGAATTAATTGCTGTATTAATTTGATTTATCCAATTTAAAGAATTCAGTAGGAAATAAAGAATATTAAGATCAATGAATTCATTTGTTATAGCATCACTAATGAGTTTAGCAATGTTTTCTCCTGTATCAGGACGATCAACTTTTTCTTTAAGTAAATCATAATGATCTAAAATATCAAATGCATAAGATGTTACTTCATAATCATACCATGAACCAACAACATTTGAAAATCCACCAGAATCAGAAATCCTATTATCTAAAATAAAATTTTTTAAGTAATTATTTCTCGTTTTAGCAGACGACAATGGAGTTATTATTAATAAAGATATCATAGAAAAGCATATAATCAATCTTTTATAGTTTTTCCTTTTCAAGATAGTAAAACCTCAATTTATCTTTCAAAAATTAATCTTCTTAAATTTAACTTTAAATTAAAAATTAACTAATAAAGATATTTAATTATGAATTAAGTGTCTTATATTTGTTTTCTATTTATAAAGAGTAAATAATTATTTTTTCTATTGATAGTTTTATCAGCTCAAACAACTAAAAAACTGTTTTTATTATAATTTAAATGATATGGGTTAAAATTGTTTTCAATAGAAGTTCTTATATTTGGTTAATGGAATAAATATGAAAACAAGTGATTTTAATTATTTAGAAATAACGTTGGAGGCGATAGTAGTTCAAGTATAATTTGCAAATATTTGAGAAAGATCTGTATGTAATATTTCTTTATTTATTTCAAATTGTTCTCGTGTTATAAATAAATTTCTAAAAGAAGGCAAACTTCCCAAAATTGTAGCACCATTATATACAGCTAGTTGTAGATTATTAGGAATAAAGAATCTTAAACCACTTTTTTTAGAATCTGCATATTCACTGAATCCAATTTTTCCTGATGACTTTAACTTTACTGATTCAATTTCCTTTTTGGTAATAGGAGTAGGAGTCACCGTTAAATTATATCCACAATATGGACAAAATAAAGATTCTTTATCTGATATTTCTTTTGTACATTTAGGGCATTTTATATAATCAGCGTTTTGAGTTTCATCAATACTTTGTTGGTCTATGTTGATATCAATTTGAGGCATTTGCATATTAGCACCACATTGTGGACAATTAGTTATATTGTTAGTTAAATCAACTAAAGTACCGCATTGTGGACAGTTATCTTGGTTTTTTTTTGTTCCTTTTATAGGTTCAAGACTTTCCACTTTTTGTTCTATTTTCTTTTCACGACCTTTTGATTTAACTGTTATTCCATATTGTGGTAATAATATATTCAATTCTGTTTTTAATCTCTCTTCAAAACCACTGTGAGAAAGATTTCCTCCAGAAAGTACAATATGAGATAATAATTCACTCCACTTCTCTTGATTAACATTTTGCAAAGCTGTTATTATTGCGTGCTGGATTCCAGGTGAATTTGAACCTATCATTGATGGTTGGAATAAAACTTCTGTCGCATTATAGAGGATATGATCCTGTATTTTTACAGTAGAACCATCTGGCATTGGATATTCTACGTTATCACCAGCCTTTCCGGGATGCTCTGGATCTATAACAAAATAACAATTTTTTTCTTTTATTTCTCTTATAATTTCATCTTGAGCTGAGGATGAAATATTAATTCCTTCTCTCATCATTAAAGCCTTCAAATTATTACTTACATCCATACCGGCTAAATTAAGTCTTTGTACTGCTTGTGATATGATTTGTCCATTTATGATTGGAACAATCCATGTGATTCCATCTCCGCTTTCAATAACTAATCCAGTTGTTAATCCAACAGAAAAACAGGATAAAATAGGTGAGGGAACCATAATAAGACTATTAATCTGATGGGTTTCAAAGAATACTCTTGCAATATATTCTTTTATATCTTTTGGTTCAAATGGATTTTCAACATATAAAATAGGATAATCTAATGGATTTTCTATTCTTAGAAGAGTATATAGGATATGATTTAATATTTGATAGTAACTATCCCAATCGGCTATAGATCCCCGTTGAATAGGGTGAGAGATTTTTAATACACCCCTCATTTTCATAGCATCCTGCCCTACATAAACATTTCTTGCATCTACATCTACCATAACAGAGTGATATTTTTCTGTTCCTGTTATACAAGGAAATATATATCGAGGGCTTGTTTCGCCAGCAAATCCCACTTTAACATATGCAGAACCAATATCAATTATAATTGGAGTGCCTGGTGTAGGTAATGACATTTAAATCAATTTTATAAATTAATAGAAATTTAAAATCGTGAATATAATTACTATAAGAATTTACCTAATTAAATTTATTTTAAATCATAGGTAATATATTTTATTTAATTTATTATTTTATTTATTCATTAGTTATATATTTCAATAATCTTTCTAAAATAGTTTTTTCTAAAACTAATCCAATTAATTCATTATTATTATTCACAACAGGCATTCGTTCAATATTATTATCAAACATTTTTTTTAAAGTAGCTAAAATAGTATCACTTTCTTTTGCAACAAAAGGTTTAGATGTCATTAAATCTTCTACAAGAGTATTAGGTGTATCTAAAGACATTGCAAACCGTGCTAATCTTATATCTCTCTGAGTTATTATCCCGATTAATTCTTTCTTTTCAGAAGAATCAACTACTGGAAGACCTCCAATATTTTTTCTAACCATTAAAAGTTCTGTTGTACTAATTTTTTCATTAGGAGTAATGCTTAAAGGATTTTTTATCATAATTTCAGATATTTTTATTTGTCCAAATTTTTTCAAATTATTTTTTTCTTCGTACATTATATCATCCTTTCAATTAATAATATGATAGTTTTAATCGAATTAAATTAATTTTTATTCCAATTAAATTTATTTAATAAAGCTTTTTTATCTTCTGTTCTAGTCCTAATTTAAAATTTTCAATATCTTCGGAGAGAATTTTAAATACCTTTAAAATATATAACCCCCAATTATTCAATTTTACAGTACCTCCACCACCTGTACCTCCTTTACTTGTAATAACAGGAGAGTTGCCTGTTCTTTTTTCAATTCTTTTTAAGATATTCCAAGCATATTTATAAGAGTAATTACACTTTTCAGCAGCCTGTGATAGAGAGGTTACTTGATTATTATCAATCATATCCAATAATCTTGCCCATCCAGTTCCTAAAATACTTTTATCATCAAATTTTAACCAGAATTTAATTCCAAAATCAATCTTTTGCTTAAATTTATCGATATTTTGATGATCTCTCATATTAATTATAAATAGAATATTAATATTTATTATCTTTTTGAAGTATTACTGTCGTTATTTTCTAGATTCGTAATTATGAAAAAAATAATATCACTTTATAGTCTATAAAATTATCTTTATGAAAAGGTATAAAAATTAATTATATTATTATAAGTGTAAATCAGATTAAAATCTAAAGTGTTTACAAATATGTCAGATATAGATGAAAATGAACTAGTTAAAAAACAATTAGAGGAAACTATAGAAGAATTAAAACAAACAAAAGAAGAACTAGACAAGGTAAAAATAATAAATGAAAAGGTAAGTCAAGATTTTAAAAATTCTGAGAGCATGATAAAAAGTTTAAATTCAGAAATGGATGAGATCAAAAAGAATTTAGAAAACATAATAACTGAAAATGCTCAACTCAAGAAAAAATGTGAAGAATCAAATGACTTAAATTCCAAATCAATTTCACAAATGGGAGAATTAAATAAAAAGATTGAAGAATTAACTGATTCAATTTCAGAAAAAGATGAAAAAATAAAAGACCTTGAAGAAAGTAATTCAGAGAAAGATAAGGTAATTGAAGATTTAAATAAAAAACTTGAAGAAGCAAAAAAGGAATTAGAAGAATTAAAACCTGCTGAAGTTATTTTAAGTAATGATGAAGTAAAAGAGAGAGATACATGTCCTAAATGTGGAGCTGTTGGTAAAGATATAAAAGTTACAGAAGATAAATCAAAAATATTAAGTTATATTGGTAATCTTCCCATGTATGCTAAAAAGAAAGTGTGTAAAAAATGTGGTACTGAATTTTAAATAATATATTTTCAAGACTTTTTTTAAAAATTAATTTATTTTCTTTTTTAATCCTTAAAATTAAATATATAAATAATTAATACCTCTTTTTTTCATCAAGAAAGGCAAAAAATTAAAGAAAAGATTCTTTATATTTCTAAAAAATTTTTATATGGGATTAAAATTGTATTTCAGTAGTTCAATTAAAGATGGAAAAGAAGTAATTAAAGATTTATATTATTTTCAAGAATCTCAAATGTTAGATTGTAATCAATATCTTATTAAAAATCGAAAAAAGGATGAACTAATTTTATTTGATACGGGGAATGGAAAATCTTTAAAATCATTATTCGAAGGTATGGAAAAATTAGATTTAGATTATAAAAAAATAACTAAAATATACCTTACTCATGAACATGTCGATCATGTTCTCGGATTGTATCCTTTATTAGAGAAATTAAAAAAGAATCCTCCTGAAATTTTTGCATACGAAAAGACGGCAAATATTTTACAAAAAGGTAAAGAATCTGATATATTTCCGGGAAATTTAGGAATAAATGCTAAAATGTTTGGAGTAAAAATTATCCCAATTAATGTTAATCATATAAAAGCAAATGAGGAAATAGAAATATGTTCGGATTTTAATTTTAAAATATATTACACACCAGGACATTCATTAGGATCTATTGTTTATTATGAACCAACTAAAAAGATTTTAATCCCAGGAGATTTAATTTTTACAGGAGGTAGCTTTGGAAGATATGATTTCCCTGGTGGATCTCTTACTATGCTTCAAGAATCAATTGAATTTGTTAGTAAATTAGATGTAAAATTTCTTTTACCGGGGCATATGGGAATAAGTGATAATGGAAATAATCAAATAGAATATTCTAATAAAATGGTTCATTCTCTTAGAGACCATTTTTAATTTTTTTTTAAAAAAAAGGTGTAAAAATAGTTAAATATAAAATAATTTATTGAAAAATGATTAACAAATATTTTATATACTATATAGTTTATATTATTTTAATAAATTTAGAAATATTTTACATATAAATTATTAATCTAAGGTAAAATAAAAATGAGTCAAAAAACAAAAGGAGAAGCAGTTTTTTTAAGAAATTATCCTAAAGTAATATTTTTCTATCCTGTGTTTTTAACATCTTTAGTATTATGGATTATTCAGTTTGTCATCGGGGATGATCCAAACTATATTTTAGGATATGTTTGGACTGCTGTTTTTTTTACAAATATATTTGTAGTAGCATTTGACTTCTCATCGACAAAATTCTTTATACTAATATTGCTTATTGTTATAGTACTTGTTGCTATGATATTCCTAATATTACCCAATGTGGACCTTGGTGGTTCTGGAGATCCATTTAATATTGGAATAACCGCTGAATTCTATTTTATTATGACAATAATCTTAGGGCTTGTTTTAGGCATAGTTGTTTTAAATGCTCGATTTAACTATTGGAAAATTGAACAGAATGAAATATATCATAAAAGCGGTATAATTACTTCAGCAGAGAGATATCCTGCAGGAAATTTAAGAATTAGGAAAACTATAACAGATGTTTTCGAGTTTTTATTCTTAAGAGCAGGATCAATTACTTTATTACCGGGAAAAACAGATGAAGTAATCGTTTTGCCAACTGTTCTTAATATAAATAAAAAGGCAGATAGGATTGATAAACTCTTAAGTTATATCTCTGTTGATGAAGATGAAAGCGTTTGAATAAATTTAAAATTTTTTTTTTTAATTTTTTTATTATACTTTATTTTAGCTAATGAAATAAACTAACTCTATATTTCTTTATCTTTTTATGAATTATTATTTTATTAAAAAAATTCATATTTTAATCTTAATTAAATAATTAAAAGAGTCGTATGATAACTATGTTTAATATCGAAGATTTTCAAGATTATCCTAAACTTATTCCATATATAAAAAAAATAAATAAACTTTACCAAAAAGAGAGATATTCAAATATATCTTCGGAATTAGAGGATCTGAAGAACTTATTAGATCAAGATGATTATCTAAAAATCCCTATTACTTATATTTTAAGTATTTTAGCTGAACAAAAATCAGACCTATTAAATATTGATTTGATAAATAAAATTGAGCCTTTTCTTTACTCAAATAATATTAAATTAAAGTTAAATTCAATAACTATTTTAGGTTTTTTTATTTTAAATAATCCTGACCTTATAAATAGGAATTATTATTCTCAATTCACTGAACTGCTATCAACCTCAACTAAAGATGTTAGAGAAAATTGTTATTTTTTTTTACAAAATATGGTTGAAATAAAGCCACAAGAAATATGTAATTATAAAGATAATCTTATAAAATCATTGGATATAGAAATTATAGATGGAAAAATAGAAAATATCATTATTCTTATTAGCTTTCTGCAAAAATGTGAAAATTATAATTTTAAGCAATTATATAGATTAAGAGAATTAGCCAGCAAAACGATTTTGGAATTTTATAATTTAGCAAATTCTGATCTCAAATCATGTTTGATTAATTTAGTTAAAAAACTCTTCATAGATATGAAAGATATAGATTTTGAATATGAGAACATTGATAACATATTAAAAAATCTGGAGAATACTTTTATTAAATGCAAATATGATTTTTTAAAAGTAAAAAAAGATAAAAATATTGATTTTAAAACCTACTTGAACAGTTTCAAAAAAACAATTTTAAAGGATAAAGAAATTTACTTTTATATTAAAAATTTAGAAAAAAACCAATTATATTTCTATGAATTAGAAAGAGAGAAATTAATCGACTATTTCAAACAAAATCGGAAGATATCACATCAAGAGATACTTGATAAATTCTCGGACATTTTAGATAATCCTAATTTAAAAATATTTTTAAATACTCTATTAAAATTAAACCATATTAACGGTTTTCTCTCTGAATTAAATTTTTATCCATCACCTTATGTTGAATCCTTATTTATTGGTTCTTTTAAAGAAAGAGGTTACATTAATTTAGATGATTTTAATTATCTTCCATTAGATTATATAATTCAAATTATAAAAAAAATATCAAAAGAATCCAATTATAAGATGATAGTAGGCAAGGAAAAGAAAAAATTCTATATTTTATCAAAAATAGAGGAAGAAATAAGAGAAATAGCTGCAAAGGAGAATTGTATTAATTTAAAAAACTATAGAGAAAATTTTACAGAAAATTCATTTATTAAGATTATAAAGTATCTTCCTAAAGATTATTTAACAAATTTTCATAAAGGATCAAGTTGGCTAACTAATGTTGGAAATTTTCGTTTTAAAAAAGAATTAGAAAATTCAAAGATTATAGGTTTTTTTGATGTAGAGAAAATTTCTGAAAAATTAAACATAAAAGAATTATTATTATTGAATATTTTTACTATAGAAATAGATGAAAGAAGTGGAATTTGGAATAAAT
>Ga0315549_1001076_pt1 | contig 29497 bp, 29 predicted proteins | sample SalMarSW160200MG_FD_203101 | JGI IMG/M metagenome (GOLD analysis project Ga0315549, IMG submission 203101) | Salt marsh sediment microbial communities from the Plum Island Ecosystem LTER, Massachusetts, United States - Salt Marsh Sediment SW1601-200 ... | reverse complement strand
CAGGGGACCGGGGTTTCGTGTCCGATTGGAGTGCTCCGGAACCAGGGCCAAGCCAGGTAGAACTGCCACAGCCTGGGCTGCGGCGTCGTCGACTGCGGCCGGTTGGTGATCGAGCTCGACAGACCGGATCACCTTGTGAGCGCGTTTGCCTGTGGCTCTGCCTGCGGCCTCTGCCGCGGCCTTGCTGACAATCGACGTCGGGCGCGGGGTTTCATCCTCGCGGCTGGCTCCATATCCGGCTCAGGATTGCCGTGAGGCAGCGGCCCTGGCGGCTGCCGGCATTCTGAGTGTCCCTCGGGGCTGCGTGCCGCCGCGGTGGCGCCAGTTCCAGCAGTGGGAGGTCCGGAGCCATGTCTGACAAGAAGCAGGCCAAACCAGAGGTGAAGCCCGAGGCGCCTGTCGCCGAACAGGCCGAACCCGCGCCGGCCGTCCTGCCGCCGCCTACCGCACCGCCGCCTACCGCACCGCCGCCTGCCGCACCGGCGCCTGCCGCACCGCTACCAGTCGCCCCGCCGCCGGCCAAGAGCGGCAACGTGGACGTGCAGTCGCCGCAGACCCTCATCGTCCCGCAGCAGAGGCTGCCCTTCGTCGTCCGTGCGATCTGGTTCGTCCTCGTGGGCTGGTGGCTGACAGCAGTGGTCATCGTCCTCGCCTACGCACTTGCGATCACGATCCTGGGATTGCCGTTCGCCTTCTCCCTGTTCAACCGCATCCCAGAATTCCTTACCCTGCGCCAGCGGAGCAAGACGTATCAGGTCGAAACCAATGCCGAAGGGACGAGGTCCCTGACCTCGAAGAACGTCGCGCAGCGCCCGCTGGTGCTGCGGGCGATCTGGTTCATTCTCATCGGCTGGTGGTTCGGCGCCATCTGGATGGCTCTCGCCTACGCGCTGTGCGTCCTGATCGTGACCTTGCCTTTTGGGCTCGCGATGTTCAATCGAGTGGGCGCGGTGATGACGCTCATGCGCTACTAGAGGCAGCAGGCGCATCGGGCTGCCGTCAGACGCTGACCAGCCGCTACCCGGCGGCCGGCTTTCGGATTCCCGCCGGCTCAGGCCCTGGCTAGCGTCGCCGTGCCGGTAGCCTCGGCGCCCCCGGCCGCGAACGTCACCGCGTAGTCGAGCGAGATGGCGTTGCCGCCGCTGAGGGTCCCGGTGATCACGACCTTCGAGATGGCTCCGCCCGGGACGCTGGTCAGGCTGATGTCGAGCATGCCGTCGGGGCTGAGCGTCCCTGAGATGTCGCCGAAGGCGGGCGAGGTGCCCTGGATGACACCGTCGGCCAGGTGGGTGAGGACGATCGTCTCGGCCGGAGCTCCCGGGCCGCCGAAGAAGTTGCCGCCCACGTCGACGATGATCGTTACCGTCCGGGCCGACTCGTCGGCCGAGATGTCCCAGGCCATGGAGCCCGTCGTGGCGAAGGTCTCGTTGCTCCACGAGCCGGCGAAGTGCCCTTCGTAGGCGGACAGAAATGGGTAGGCGTCCGCGGCATTGGCCGTCTCGGTCGGCGCGGCGACGGACACCGCGGTGTCTTCCGAGTGCATCGCCGAGGGCGCCGCAGTCGAGGCTGAGCTGCCGCAGGCCGCGACGGCCAGGAGCGCCGCTCCTGCGATCGCGAGTCTGAGCCCGTGGCGGGGTCGCATGGCCATCCTCCATCTGCTGGTCGAAGCCATGGTCGCAGGTTGCCTCGCTCGGCCGGACCGGGGCCCACGATGCGCGACGCCTGGTCCCACTTGGCGCTACGCGGCGCGACCGACCCTGCCCGCGCGGGTGGGGCCGGGGCCCCTGCCAGGATGGCCGAAGCCGCGACCTCGGCTCTGCTAGACTGCCTGCTGCGGCGATAGTCTGGATGCGCCGCCGAGGGACCCGGGGGGAACCGGGGCTGGGGGAACACGACATGGAACGCCGGTGTTGCGTCGTGCCGACGCATGCCAAATGCACTCGTTACGGCGAGATGCCCAGGTTCCGGGAAGGCCTGTACGACCTGGGTCGCGATACGTACGCCTGGATGGTGCCCAACGGCACGTGGGGCGAGTCCAATGCAGGGTTGATCGTCGGCGACGGCGAGGCGCTGCTCGTCGACACACTGTGGGACGTCGGCTACACGCGCACGATGCTGGCGGCGATGGAGACGGTCCTGCGGGGCAAGCCCATCGGGCGAGTGGTCAACACTCACGGCGACGGAGACCACTTCTGGGGCAACCAGCTGCTGCCCGATGCTGAGACGATCGCCACCGAGGCGGCCCGCCACGAGATGGGCAGCCTGAGCCCCGCCTCGCTGGTCCTTCTTGGGCGATTCGGGCGGATGCTGAGCCACGTTCCGCTCCTGGGCGCGGACGTCGTCGGCCACTGGCTGCGCGGCATGGTCGCCCCCTACGACTTCAAGCCGGTCAAGATGGCGCCGGCCCGGCGGACCTTCAGCGGCCGTGAGAGCCTCGACGTCGGAGGCCGCAGGGTCGAGCTGATCGAGGTCGGTCCCGGCCATACCGAGGGAGACGCAATCGTCTACCTGCCGGACGAGAAGGTGCTGTTCGCCGGCGACGTGGTCTTCGTCGGCTCGACCCCCGTCATGTGGTCCGGTCCGATCGACGGCTGCCTGCGAGCCCTGGACGCGATCCTCGAGCTGGACGTGGACGTGATCGTGCCGGGCCACGGGCCGATCACAGACAAGCCGGGCGTGCGCCAGTTGCGGGCCTACTGGGAGTTCCTGGAGACCCACGTCCGGCGCTGCCGGGAGAACGGGCTCTCGGCCCCCGCGGCGGCGCGCGAGATCGCGTTGAGCGCGGAGTTCGCGGCCCAGCCGTTCGCCGCCTGGGACTCGCCCGAGCGGATCATCGTCAGCGTCGACACGCAGTACCGGCACCTGGCCGGGCGCACGCGGCAACCGGGCAAGCTCGGGCGCCTGGACCTCAGCCGCAAGCAAGCCTTGCTGGCGCACAGGATGCCCGACGCGGAGCCTCACATCCAGCGCCAACGGTCCTCGGCCCCCGGCGCGGTCGCCGCCCAGACCGGGTGCACCGGCGGCCGGAGCTAGATCGAGCGATGGACACAGCGGACACCGCTGCGCTGGTCTGCTACGGGACGGTGGCCCTGACCTCCGTTGGCTTCGGCGCCGTCTACCTCGTGCGGTCCAGCTTCATGCCGTACCACCGTGAAGCCGTCGGCATGCCGTGGCAGGAGCTCGATCCTCGCCTGCGGGCACTGCTGCTCGGCCTGCTCCGCGTCGCCGGCGGAGGGCTGGTGGCAAGCGGCCTCGCCCTGGCGGTCCTGCTGGCCCTCCCGTTCCGGGACGGGGCGGCCTGGTCGCGCTGGGCGCTGGCACTGATCGGGGCGGCGGCGACTCTGCCGTCGCTCTACGCCACTGTCTCGATCCGCCTCCGAACCGGCGCCCGCACGCCCGTCTGGGTGAGCGTCGCCGGCGTAGGCCTGGTGGGTTTCGGCGCGCTGCTGTCGGCGATCTAGACGATCGCCACCGGCCGCTCGACGGCCGCGTCGCCACGGAACTTGCGGTCCACCAGGACCCGGATCACGTAGCTGACCTCCAGGCCGGCACCGTCGAAGGAGGGCGCGGAGCCCTCCGGTACCACCAGGCTTGCCTTGGCGCTGCCGCTGTGGAGCGCCGCCACCTCCATCGCGGCCGAAGCGATGATGCCTCTCACTCCGTTGGGGGCGTTGGTGTGGCGATGCAGCTCGATCCGCGCGCCACGGCCATCCGGGGCAGACGGCCAGGCCGCTGTGACCTCTATGGCAGTACCGGAAGGCGCCGGCAGTGGTGAGGTGATGTCGATCTGGCCGCCCTTTACAGGGACGCTGGCCATCAGGCTCTGGCCGCCCTGCTTGCCCACGCCGGCCCTGAGCAGGTCCGGATGCTGGGCCAGCGGCAGGTAGATGGCGGCGAAATGGTCCGAGCCCATGGCGATGTCCCAGCGGACCTCCAGGGCCCAGGCGATGATCGATTCGCCGAGGTGGGCCGTGGGCGGGCCGAGGCGGGGCATGGGGATGGCGAAGGGAGCTTCAAACACCTGTCCCGGAGCGAGCTGCGTCGGGATGGCGGGGTCCAGGAAGGAATCCTTGACGAACAGCTTGCCGCTGGTCTCGACCCAGTCCTCCCTGCTCGTCACGCGGCCTTCCGAATCGTGGTGCTCTTGCGAGCGCTGAACCTCGTCCAGGCGCAGACCGACCAGGCGCAGGTAGGCCTTGCGGCCCTTGATCTCCTTGCTGGCCGTGAGCTTGAGCTTGCCCGTCAGGCCGTCGCCGACCCTCGCCTTGCCGTCCAGCTTGAACTCGCCCGTGACCGCGCCGTCGCCCGGTCGCAGCAGCTCCTCAGGGCTCACGCTGTGGAGCGGGTGACTGCCCTGCGGTCCGGCGAGCCGCGGCCCGTTGATGGCGTCGAATGGGTTTGGCGACGATCCGGTTCGCGTGCCGAAGAACACGCCGCCCGCGCTCACTTTGAAAGGCATCGCTCGTCCCTCCGAGTGTCCAGACAGTCGCTCAATGGTAGCGAGCCGGCCTGTGTGGCGATATGGTGGTTTGGACGGCGCGGCGCATGCGGCCGGGCCGGGGAGGTGGAGATGAGTAGCGCCTTGTTCCGAAGACTGCTGACGCTGGGGGCCGCGCTGGCGATCGTCCCGGGCGCATGCGGCTCCTCTCCGTCGTCGCCCGGCCCGAGCGCGCCGGCTTCCGGCGCGGTCAGCGCCTCGGCGTCCGCTGGGGCGCCGGCCGGCCAGGCCAGCCTGGGGCCGAGAACCGGCCTGGAGCACGCCGTCTACTACCTGGTCGAGGATTCCTCGGGCACGGTGCCGACCGAGGGCTCCAGGGTGGTGATGATCTTCGAGGCCCACGGCAGCGTTCTGGTCAGTGCCGAGAGCGCCACGGATCAGCTGGCCCACCACGGGACCTACACTCGCCAGGGCGGGACCGTGACCCTCGAGTTCGAAGCCGAGGATTTCGCCGTCGACGCGACGTTCGATCTCGATCCCGGCGCCGCCACGGTCAGCATGCCGTTCCAGGTCTTCTCCGACGAAGCGGGCAGCTCGACCTGGACGCGCGGCCAGATGTCACTGGTCAGCGAGCTTCTCACTTTCGCCGGAGCCGCTCTCTCGGACCCGGCCAACGAAGGCATGGCGGCAGCGGAGCTGGTCGACCAGGTGTACCAGCTGGCCCTCGATCGGGTGGCGGCCGGCGGCGACCTGGAGACCGATCGTGCGGCCGTCAGCCCGCTGGACATCCTGGCGGCGCGGTTCGCACCCGGACCGGGGTTGAGCGACGTCCTGCCGCCGCAGGCCGATTCGGACGTCCCGCGGATCAAGAACGTCGAGAAGACAGCCAATGGCGTCCGCATCTACTACGACGACGGCCCAACCATCGACGTCCCGCTTTTCAACTGGGCGGCCGACCCCCTGGATCCCACGCCCATCACGCCAGGCCCGCTGATGTACGACCCACGGGTCCACATCAACGTCGAATCCGCCGTCTCAGGCAAGGACGATCCGGCGAACAAGACGGCGCTCTTCATCTCACCCTTCGAGACAGGCCGCTACTACGGCCACTTTCTCGCCCAGTGGGCGCCCCCGGATTGGGATCTGGAGACCGGCTACCAGCAGCCGTCGAAGGGCTTCGACTGGGACGAGAACGCCGACATCCTGGAAGACCACGGCTACGAAGTGACCCAGCTGATGGACGAAGACGCCACACTGCTGGCCATCATCGAGGACCTGGGTGCCACGACCCGGCGGGCTCCGGGGCTGGTCATGATCAACAGCCACGGCTCTCCCCACGGCTGGATGGCCACCGGAGTCGACCTCGGGCACGACGGCCCCGACGCGCGGGCCAGGCTCCAGACTCTCGAGCGGGAGCTGGCGAAGGCGGGCTACGGAGACCTGTTGACCTTCGGCGGCGGCACGCTCACCAATCCCAAGACTCTGGGCCTGGTGAGCCTCCACCGGGAGGACGCCGAGGGCGTGTTCGACTACTTCGTCGCGATCACCCCCAGCTTCTGGGCCTGGCTGACCGAGGCGGCCCACGTCGATTTCAGCCACAGCCTGGTCTACGCGGCCTCTTGCTGGTCCGACGACCAGCCGGACAATCGGATCGCCATCAAGGCCAGGGCCTTCCTGGGCATAACCGCTCTCGCCAATCCCAAGCTCGTGGGCGCGATGGGCAACTACCTCGTGGCCCACCTGGCCAGGAAGACGCACTCGGCCGAGGAGGCCTACTACAACCTGTTCCGGATCGTGGCCACCCGCCAGGCGATCTACAAGGAAGACGTCGGCCTCAAGGAGGCCATTCCCGAGGCTCTCACCAAGCAGCACAAGTGGCTCGAGTACTTCCGCGGCTGGGGTTGGGACGGCAAGCAGCTGCTGGTCTACGACATCAATGGCTGGCTCGACCGGGCCATGAACCCGGGCAGCGTCTGGTATCTGCTCTTCGCCGGCCGCTGGAGCAAGGATGCCTTCGACGGCGGGCTCATGCTCGTCCGCTGCTGGAACGACTACTGGGTGGACGGCGATCCGGGCGGCGTCAAGGACCAGATCTGCAACTCGGCTCATCCCGGCGACGTGACGCAGGACGAGGTCGCCTACGCGACATACCTGCTGACCGGCAACCAGATGCTTTCCTACTCGGGGACGCCTGTGCCGAGGTGGACCCTGGACGACGGCTGAGTCTGCCCCGGCCGCGGGCTAGCGCAGGGTTCGATCGGCGTAGGCCTCCAGCCGCTCCAACGCCCCGGGCAGGTTCGTCCGTCCGTAGCCGATCCGGAAGTGGTTGTCCTCGTCGCCGAAGACCGTGCCCGGCAGGATCAGCACTCCGGTCTCGCGGACCAGGCGGTCGGCGAACTCCTCCACCGGCATGGATGCCAGGAGGCGGGGGTAGGCGGTGCTGCCGCCCCGCGGGTGAACCCACTCGAAGACTCCCGCCCAGCGCTCGAAGAAGCGGTCCAGCAGCGGCAGGTTGGCCAGCACGATGTCTCGGTTGCGGGCCAGGACGCGGTCGCGGGCCCGGAGGGCGATCAAGGCCAGGACCTCGCTGGGGGCGGAGCTGCAGATCGTGGTGTAGTCCTTGAATGCGGCCAGGCGGGCCAGCAGCTCGCGGTCGCGAGTCGCGACCCAGCCGATGCGCAGGCCGGCCAGGGCGAACGACTTGGACATGACGCCGATGCTCACGCCGCCCGGCAGGGCGTCGGCGCCGGCAGGTAGACGGTCGGCCGGGTCGAACTCCAGGTAGCGGTAGACCTCATCGACGATCAGGCGCGCGCCCGACTCGGCCGCCAGCTCCGCCAGGCGATCGAAGGTCTCGCGGTTCGACAGGCCGCCGGTGGGGTTGTGGGGCTCGTTGACCAGGATGAGCCGGGTGCTCGGCCGCAGGGCGGCCCGCAACTCCTCGGGGTCCAGGCGCCAGCCGCTCGACTCGTGCAGCTCCACCCGCGTGACCTCGGCGCCGGTTGCGGCGGCCACCTCGGCCAGCGACTGGTAGGCGGGCCGGACCACGATGGCGTGGTCGCCCGGTCCGAGCAGGACGTTGTGGAGGGCGAAGACGCACTCCTCGGCGCCGGCGAAGACCAGGACTTCGTCGGGCCCGATGCTGTCGTACAGGCCGGCGATCTCGGCTCGCAGGGCCGGCAGGCCGTTCGATTCGGTGTATCCAAGGCTGAGCTCGTCCCAGCGCCGCCGGCCGTCCTCGTCCGCCAGGGCCAGCAGGTCGGCCATGGCCCAACCTTCGACGTCGGAGGCGCACAGGAGCATCTCCGCGGCGAATTCCCAGCGGGCAAAGAAACGCTCGAGGGCGAAGTCGCGCAGGCGCATCGTTCCTCTCATTCGAAGCGTTGCCGGGCTCAGGCTACCTCACCTGCCCGGACAATCCGACGCCCCTGGGCCGGCGCTGCTACTCGTCAAGCAGCTGCAGGTAGTTCGACTCGCGGAAGCCCATGTCCAGGTAGAGCGGCCGCCCCTCCTCGCTGGCTCGCAGCCAGATGCGCTTGATGCCGCGCGAGCGGGCCTCTTCCAGGATGCGGGTCATCAACGCCCGGGCGACTCCGCGCCGGCGAAAGCGGGCGTCGGTGAAGACGTTGAGGATGTAGGCCTCGAGACCGCTCGGGTTCACCGGGGCCGGCGGATGAGGGAACCACATCACCGCTGCCGAGCCCGCGACCTGGCCGTCGATCTCCGCCAGCCAGGCCTGGAAGTCGTCTCCGAGATGAGCCGCCAGCCAGGCCCGGTTTGCCTCGCGCATGTCCACGGAGGCCTCCTCCGGGCCGGGGTCGCGAGAACGGAACACCGCCTCGAGCATGCCGAGGCGGTGTTCCAGCAACGTCTCTGCGTCGGAGCCCGTCGCCTCCCTGATCCTGGGCGGCTCCGGAGCGGCTCGATCCGTCATGCGCCGTCGCCGCTACTTGACTGTCAATGTGCCTTCGGCTTCTATCCTGTCCCCCACTCTGGCTGTGAACTTGTATTCCCCCGGCTCGAGGCCGGAGAGGGGCTCGATTTCCACGAGGCAGCCGAAGCCCTCGTTGTCGTCGGAGGTCCAGGTTGCCAGGTCCTCGCCGTCCTTGTTGACCGTCACGACAACCTGGCTGTCGTCCATGACCTCCCGGAAGTTGACGACCACCCAGACCTCGGTGTCGGCTGTGACGGAATCGACGAGGTCCCCGATGTCGTCACAGGTGCCACTCAGGCCGGGCTCGGTCGTGGTGAAGACGATAGAGGCCGGGCCCTGCATGGCCTTCGCCACCACGCCGATGGCGATCACAACGCCCGCGACGAGGACCAGGCCGGCGATCGCCACGACGATCTTCATGACCGGCGACTGGCCCTGCGGGGCGGCCGGCGGGGGTGCCCAGCCCTGCGGGGCCGCTGGCGGGGGAGTTGGGATTTGGGCGTTCGGGTCCATCGATCCTCCCTGTTGTTGGGGAGCGATGCGGCGCCTGCCGCCGCTCGTCAGCGCTGAGGATACGAGACTGGAGGCCCGCCGTTCACCAGTATTCGCGGGCTGGTGCTAGGGTCTGATCGCGGCAGCTTCGTGCCGGCAATACCGTGGGAGAACGATGGCCAGGCAAGGCGATGGCAGGAAGGACGACGAGGCGCTGAAGCGGCGCCTGACGCCGCTGCAATACGCCGTGACACAGAAGGCGGCTACCGAGCCGGCCTTCACCGGCACCTACTGGGACCATCACGAGGCGGGCACCTATCGCTGCGTGGCCTGCGGCGCGCCGCTGTTCGCTTCGGACGAGAAGTTCGACAGCGGCTGCGGCTGGCCGAGTTTCTTCGACATGGCCGATGGGGCCAGGATCGCCACCCGCACGGACACCAGCCACGGCATGGTTCGGACCGAGGTCCGGTGCGGGAGCTGCGGGGCCCACATGGGGCACCTCTTCGAAGATGGGCCGCGCCCGACGGGCCTGCGCTACTGCATCAACTCCGCGGCGCTCGACTTCGAGCCGCGAGACGTCGGGTAGACTGCTGGGGCGTTCGGCCGCGGCGGGCGGTCGGGACCGGCTCCAGCGGAGGATGATCTGATGACGGCGGGCAAGAGGTGGGACAGCCAGGGATCGGCGACCTCGGTCGATTGGCTCCCCACCCAGGAGACGGTCGCAATCTGGAACATCGTCTCCTTCCCGATGGGCCTGGCTGCGGCCGCGATCTTCGGCCTGGCGGCCTGCCGCGGGCAGATCCCCTCCGGCTTCGAGATCAAGTGGCAAGTGATGCTGGCCATCGCCGTCGTCACGCTGGTCGTGTTCATCGCCCATGAGCTGGTCCACGCCTGGGTCATGGCTCGCTTCGGGGCGCGGCCGCGGTTCGGCCTCAGCGAGGGCGGCGGTTTCGCGCTCAGCTCCGCCCTTTACGCCACGGCGCCGGGCCATCTCTTCTCCAGGCTCCAGTACGTGGGCGTGACTCTCGCCCCGGCGGTCTCGATCTCCGGCGTGGGGCTCCTGCTCTGCCTGACGCCGTGGGCCGAGGTCTTCTGGCTGCCGCTCACCTTCCACTTCATGAGCTGTGTGAGCGACATCGCCATCGCCCTGCGGGCGGCTCGCGAGCCGCGAGGGACCCTGTGCGAGGATCTGCCGGATGGGGTCAGGTTCGTCTACGGGGAGGCCGCCGAGGAGTGAGCGTCGAGATCCGCGTCTGCCCCCCCGACCGCTTCGCCGATCTCCTGCGCGTCGCGGAGGTCGGCTTCGGCGAGGACGTCCCGGACGACATGATCGAGCGCGTCAAGGCCGTCTCGGATCCAGAGCGTTTCGTCTGCGCCATGGACGGCGATCGCATCGTCAGCACCGGCGGGGTCTTCACCATGACTCTCCGTGTGCCGGGCGGCGACCTGCCCGCCGGGGGCGTGACCTGGGTGACCGTCCTGCCCTCTCACCGTCGCCGGGGGCTCCTGCGCGGGATGATGCGCCTGATGATCGACGACTGCCGCTCCCGCGGCGAGCCGTTGGCGATGCTGTGGGCTTCGGAGGGGACGATCTACCAGCGGTTCGGCTACGGCATGGCAACGGTCTGCATGAACCTCGAGGCCGACACTCGCGCCTCGGCCTACACCCGCGACTGGCCCGTGGAGGGCGCCTACCGCATGATCCCGGCCGGTGAGGGGCGCGAGATCGTGGAGCCGGTGTACGAAGCGGCTCGCCTCCAGAACGCCGGCTTCCTGGGCCGGACACCCGAGTGGTGGGTCGGCCAGCTGCCCCGGGCCGACAAGGACGCCAAGGGCGGCGAGGCGCGACGCCTGGTCGTGTACGAGACGGACCGGGGAGCCGAAGCCTACGCGGTTTACAAGACCAAGGCCTCGTGGGACGTCCGCGGGACGAGCAGCTCGGCCACCGTCGACGAGGCCGTGGGCTCGACGCCCGCCGGCACCCGCGCCATCTGGCGCTACCTGCTCGACCTCGACCTGGTTCGGACGTTGAGGGTCTGGCGGCTGCCGGCCGACCACCCGGTCCTGTCGCTCGTGGCCGAGCCGCGGCGGCTGGGCACCAGCCTGGGCGACGGCCTGTGGCTCCGCCTGGTGGACGCCCGCAAGGCTCTCGAGGGGCGGACCTACGGCCTGGCGGTCCAGGCCAGCGGTCGCCTGACGATGGACCTGCGCGACGAGTACTGCCCCTGGAACGCCGGGCGGTGGACGCTCGAGGTCGAAGGCGGTCGGGGGCGAGTGCTGCCCGCAAGCGAGGAGCCGGAGATCGCCCTGGACGCGAATGACCTGGGAGCGATCTTCCTCGGCGGCTGGCGCCCCTCGGCGCTGGCCCGCTCGGGGCGAATCGAGGAGCTTCGGTCAGGCGGTCTGGCGGCGGCGGACGCTCTCTTCCCCACGGCCACGCTGCCGTGGTGTCCCCAGGAGTTCTAGTCCGACCCGACGCTTCGGACCGGACGGCAGCTTAGCGCTCGAAACGAATCGGCTGATGGTTGCCCGCAGGCGCGCAGACGCCGCACAACGTCAGACCGTCTTCGATGAGGGCCGCGAGACGACGGCCGGGCGCCGGCTGGAGGGACAGGGGATGCTTGCACACCGAGCAGTGGAGCGGCTTTGCTGCGGCGCGATCCTGGCGAGGAGTCATCCTTGTCCCGAAGTGCTGGGCCGGCAGACTGACGCGCCCGGCCCGGAGCGCTTCGCTGATTCTAGCGGGGCCGCGGCTCGCTCTCCGGCCGATTCCGCACATCAGCGGGTCTTGACCTCGAGCTTGCTGATGCCGCCGCTGAGCTCGACCTCGTAGCGATCACGGGCCGTGCCGGCCCCGGGCGTATGGAGCGCCAGGTGGCCGGTGGCGCGGTGTGCGGCCCCATCCACGATGGCCTGGAGGACCCCGCCGCTCAGATCGATCGCCATGGCCACTCCGGCGGGCCGCTCCAGCTCGATCCTGTTCATGCCCCCCGCCAGTGCTATCCGCACGGACCCCTCCGGGGCGGGCAGCGTCATCTGAACGTGGCTCGCCCCGCCGTGCAGGTCGAAGGACTGCAGGCGCAGGGTTCGCGCGTCCACGATGAGCTTGGACGCTCCTCCCCGCAGCTCGATGGCCCACGGCACCGTTGCATTGAGCACGATCTCGCCCCGGTCGTCGCGCCAGTGGCCGGAGACGTCCACCGCCTGGCCGGCCAGCTGGCCTCGCCAGTTGAGCCAGCTGGTCCTCACGTAGCTCACCGTCACGGTTCCCTCCCGAACCCGCACCCGCGGGATCGGGCCCCTGAACTGGGCGCGGTACAGCTCCTCCAGCGACGCGTCGCCCCGAACCGATATGCGGGGCGCGCCCGAGACGAAGACCAACCGGCCGCTCGATGTTCCGCCGACCGGGGCGGCGTAGCTCCCGCCTTCGATCTCGTCTGGCCCGGCAGGCTCCCGCAGGCGAGCGGCCTCGGCTCGCGTCACCTCGACGCTGCCTTCGAGGTAGCTGGCGATGGCGGCCAGCTGGGCGTCGTCGTAGCCAGCGATCAGCTCCCGTCCGGTCTTCCGAAGGGAGTCGTGAAGGGCGCCCACTTTGGCCAGCCTCTCGGCCACTGGCTCGACCAGCACCCGGCGCCGATCGGCAGGGTCGGGGAGACGGCGCACGTAGCCGGCCTGCTCGAGGCGATCCACCATCCGCGTCGCCGAGCCCGTGGTCAGGCCCGCCAGCTCCGCCAGCCGGCCCACGGTCAGGCGCCCCTCTTGCCCCAGGACGTCGAGGCATTCGATGTCGGTGCCGGCCAGCCCCAGCCGGTCGGCGACGGCCTGGCTGAAGAGAGCCGCCTGGGCGTGCCCCTTTCGGGACGCCTGCAGGACGGCCTCTATCAGCTCTTCTCGCGAACTGGCGCTTGACACGGGGAACCTTCTCTGGCTACTCTCTGCGCTGCGCAGAGATCATAGCGCGCAGCAACACCTTTCGGAGCATAGCAGTCAGCCGGCGACGAAGGAAGCCGCTTGACTCTCACCCTGCCAGAGACCCGATCGTGGCGCGAGCGGGGTCGGAGGAGGCTCCGGCCAGACAGAAGGACGGCACATGAAAGCCAGCGCGACCATCATCGAGACGTCCGCCCTGCGGCGGACGTTCAAGGGCAAGAACAAGGGCAGAGGGCGGGGGCCGTCGCCTGAGGTCGAGGCCGTGGCAGGCGTGGACCTGCGGGTTGAGGCCGGCGAGATTTTCGGCTTCCTGGGCCCCAACGGGGCGGGCAAGACAACCACGTTGCGGATCCTGTCCACTCTCCTGGCGCCCACCTCCGGAACGGCTCGCGTAGCCGGCTTCGACGTCGCGCGCCAGCCGGGTGAGGTTCGCCGGCGCATCGGCTACGTGGCCCAGTCGGGCGGCTCCTACCGCGAGTCGACCGGCCGAGAAGAGCTCGTCATCCAGGGCCGGCTCTTCGGCATGGGCAAGGCCGAGTCGGCGCGGCGCGCTGAGGAGATCCTGGCCGCGCTGGACCTCACCGAAGCGGCCGATCGGACCTGCGGCACCTACTCGGGCGGCATGCGGCGGCGGCTCAACATCGGCATCGGCATGGTTCACCAGCCAGAGCTGCTCTTCCTCGACGAGCCGACAACCGGCCTGGATCCCCAGGCCAGGGCCCGGATGTGGGACGAGATTCGCAAGCTGCGGGAATCCGGCACGACGGTCTTCCTGACGACCCACTACCTGGAGGAGGCGGACGCCCTGTGCGACCGCCTGGCCATCATCGACCACGGCCGCATCGTCGCCGAGGGATCGCCCGGCGAGCTGAAGCGGCAGATCGCCGGCGACGTCGTCACCGTCGGGGTGAACGGCCAGGGCGACAAGGTCGTGAAGCTTCTCCAGGCCCAGCCGTTCGTGCGCGAGGCATGCCTGGAGGACGGCCTGGTCCGCCTGTACGTCGATCGGGGCGAAGAGGCGGTCCCGAACGTGCTGCGCCTGCTCGACCGAAACGGCCTGGCCCCCTCGACCATGAACCTCCACCGACCGAGCCTGGACGACGTCTTCCTGAAGAAGACGGGTCGCTCTTTGCGCGAGTCGGCGGCCTAGGAGAACAAGATGCGAACGACTCACGACACCTGGCTCATCTTCGAGCGCTCGCTCGTGCTGAGCCTGCGCAACCCGGTGTGGGTGATCATGGGCATCATCCAGCCAGTCCTGTACCTGCTCCTCTTCGGGCCGCTGCTGACGAACATCGCCCGGATGCCGGGCTTCCCGCCCGGCGGTGCGTTCAACGTCTTCGTGCCGGGGATCCTGGTCATGACCGCCCTCTTCGGAGCCGCCTTCGTCGGCTTCGGGCTGTGCGACGAGATGCGCGAGGGCGTGGTGGAGCGGATGCTCGTCACGCCGACCAGCCGCACGGCGATGCTGCTGGGCCGGTCGCTGCGCGACATCGCCCTGCTTCTGGCCCAGGCCCTGATCCTCATCGGGCTGGCCATTCCCTTCGGCCTGGAGCTGAACGGGGGCGGCATCCTCGTCTCGCTGGCGATGCTGGCCCTGATCGGGCTGGTGATGTCGCCCGTGTCCTACATGCTGGCCCTGGTCCTACAGACCGAAGACGCGCTGGCTCCGACGGTCAACGGCATGGCCCTGCCACTGCTCCTGCTGTCGGGGGTGATGCTGCCCATGTCGCTGGCGCCCGACTGGCTTCAGACGTTGTCCAAGCTCAACCCCCTGTACCATGCCGTGGCGGCCATCCGGTCCCTCTTCAACGCCAACTACGGCGACTCGGAGATCGTCTTTGGAGTGGCGCTGCTGTCCGTGCTCGCGGTGGTAGCCGTGTCTCTCGGGGCGAGAACCTTCAGCCGCGCCGCCGCCTAGAACCTGCTCTTCGCAGCAGAAGCGCCCTGCCGGTCCGGTGGGGCGCTTTCGATTCGCCGCTCAGCGCGAAAGGTCGCGCCGCCCCAGGCCCCAGGCGCCCAGGACCAGCCCGCCCAGCGCCAGCGCCAGGAGCAGCGTCATACCCGGCCAATCGTAGGCGCCGGCCATCGGCCGCCCCAGGTGGTGAGTGAGCGACAGCGAGGTGACTTCGGCCGGGAGCCTGAAGATGCTGCCGACAACGTCCCAGAAGTAGAAGCCGATCCCCAGGGCTGCCGGCAGCAGCGGGGCGTACTCGACGAGGCCCAGCCCCAGGACGGCCAGGGCGATGCCCACCAGGGCGGCCCCGTAGAGGAAGCCGACCCACACTCCGGCGAACGGCTCCACGGTGCTCAGGCCGGCCGACGTCGTGCCCAGCGAGGTGGCGATGCCCAGCACCAGCGTCAGCAGGGCCAGAGAGGCGTACAGCCCCAGCCCGCTGGCGGCGAACCAGCGGCTCCGCGAGACCGGCGTCGAGAGCAGCAGGTCCAGCCTGCGCTCCCGCTCGTCCGAGGCCAGCCCGCTCACCAGCGTCGTGCCGACGAGGGCCATCACCAGGTAGCCGAACCAGGCCCAGGCCAGCTGGAGGAGTCCGCGAGGCGAAGTCCAGTCGGCGTCTCCGAAGACGTCCTTGACGAACTTCTGCGCGCCCGAGTCGCTGCTCACCGTGTCGGTCAGGCTCGAGCTGCCGGCGGCGATCAGGTACAGGCCGATGCCCAGGCCGATGCCCCAGGCGAGGGCCTGGGCCCGCGTCTCCAGGAAGGACTGGCGCGCCGGTCCGCCCAGCAGGAAGCGGCGCCCGGGCAGACCGAGACGAGGCAGCGGGATGGCGGACCCCATGTCCCGCCGTTCGAAGCCGGCCACGCCTACCCCCAGGAGCGCCACGATCAGCAGCCCCACCGGCACCAGCGAAACCAGGTCCCAGCTTCCCGCCAGCGGCTGGTTGTACGCTGTCCAGGTGAACCAGGAGAGGTTGCGGATCGCGCCGAACAGCGCTACCAGGTCCGCGTAGCAGCCGACCATGAAAGCCCCGAACAGGGCCGCCAGGCCCACCCCCGCCGAGGCGCCCCTGCTGAGGAAGGGCGAGACGGCGAAGGCCGCGGAGCCGGCCACGAGTGCCACCAGGGCCGCGCCCCAGAAGTGGACCAGGGCGGCAACGGGTGAGATCTCGTCACCGGGCAGCTGGGCGTAGAAGACCCCGGCCAGCCAGGCCAGAGCGCCGATGATCGTCGCTGCCGTGAAGAGCCCGGTGACGTGGGCGGCCAGCTTCTCAAGGGCGATCCGGCGGCGAGAGAGAGCCGTCCCGGCCAGCATCTCCAGGCTACCGGCGTGGGCCTCGCCGGCCAGCGCGCCCGATAGTGCGACGACAGACCACAGGCCCATCAGGATCATCAGGAACGAATCCTCGCGCCAGGCGATCATCCCGCCCAGGTGCTCGACCCCGATCGGTATGCCGTACAGGGTGGACATGGCCGGGGTGTTGGCCATCGAGCCGACCGCCTGCAGCCGCAACTCGGCGGTGGGCGTGTTGGCGGCCGACGAGAGGCCGACCGAGAAGGCCGACAGGCCGAGGCCCAACCCTGCCAGGAGGATGGCTCGCCGGCTATCGCGCAGGCCCTTGACGAAGATGCTCCCCGGCCCGCGCAGCGGCCGGCCGGCCTCGCCACCCGGCCGGCGGGTGGAACCGGCAGCGGACCCCGGGCGAGGCAGCCTAGCTCGCATCGTCGGCGCCCCTGGCGTATTCGGCCAGGAAGACCTCTTCCAGGCTCGGTTCGCGGCTGGAGAAGTCGATCAGATCGAAGGCGGCGGCCGCCTTGGCAACCGGCCCGATGGCCCCTCTGACCGACATGCGGAGGACGCGGCCCTCGCGATCCTCGACGGCCACGCCGCTGACGCCCCGGATCTTCTCGAAAGCCGAGACGGGCACGGGCTTGCCGAAGCGCAGCTCGACCTGGTGGACGGACAGATCGAGCAGGGCCTCGACGCGGTCCACCTGCGCCAGCCGACCGTCGCGGATGATCGCCGCCCGGCCGCAGCTGCGTTCGACCTCGCCGATGATGTGGCTGGAGAGGAATACCGTGCGGCCCTCGGATCGGGCCTCATCGACCAAACCGAAGAACTCCTGCTGGACGAGCGGGTCCAGGCCTGAGGTCGGTTCGTCCAGGACGAGCAGGTCGGGCCGGTGCTGGAAGGCGATGACCAGGGCCACCTTCTGCTTGTTGCCCTTGCTGTACTCGCGGTAGCGACGCGAGGGATCCAGGCCCAGGCGATCGACGAGCGCCCGCTGGTACGTGGGCTCCACCCCGCCCCGCAGGTTCGCGAAGTAGGCGATTGTCTCGCCGCCCGTCAGGCGGTCGTAGAGGCTGAACTCGCCGGGCAGGTAGCCGACGCGGCGGTGGATGGCCACCGGGTCGCGCGTCGTCTCGAGCCCGAACACGAAGGCCCGCCCGGCGCTGGGCCGGATCACGTCCAGCAGGATGCGGATGGTTGTCGTCTTGCCGGCCCCGTTGGGGCCCAGGTAGCCGAAGACCTCGCCGGCCTGCACCTCCAGGTCGAGGTCGATGACGCCGCGATGGCGGCCGTAGTACTTGGCCAGGCTCTCGAGCCGGATCGCTGGATCCATGGTTTCCCTCTTGGGCGCGGGCGTGCTGCCCCCGCCGGCTGCGTCTCGCGGCCAATGCTAGGTGGTCGTGGGCCGAGGGTCGTCCTGCCATCGGTTGAAGCGGTCTCCTACCCTGGCATGAGGAAGCAGCGAGGCGGCAAGCGACCCGACCTCATGGCCGAGCCACCGCTAGCCCTTGACGACTCCCAGCGGCATCAAACGGGCGATGGGGCGGATCAGGTCGGCCGAGGCCTCCATCACCGCGTCGATGTCCTTGTAGGCGAAGGCGGCCTCCTCGGCCACGTCGCGCGGCGAGGAGCTGTGCAGCTCCACGCCCAGCTTCTTCATCTCCCTGTAGACCTCGTCGGGCGTCTTCTGCTTGCGGGCAGCCGTACGGGACATGGCCCGGCCGGCGCCGTGCTGGCAGGTCTCGAAGGATTCGGGGTTGCCCAGCCCTTCGGCGACGTACGAAGCTGTGCCCATGGAGCCCGGGATCAGCACTGTTTCGCCCGCCCGGGCGCGAACCGCGCCCTTGCGGTGGACGATTCCGCGGCGACCTCCGTGCTTCTCCCAGGCGGCGTAGTTGTGGTGGATGTCCACGACGCGGTGCCACTCCTTGACCGGTGTGCACGCCTGGAACGCACCCTGGGCGGCGGACATCATCCGCGTCCGGTTCACCTCGGCGTACCGCAGCGCGTACTCCATGGCCGACCAGTAGGCCTCGTACTCGGGCGAGCCCAGCGGCAGGAAGGCCAGCTGTCTGTCGGGCGGCAGCTCGTGCCGCCTCTCGCACAGAGCCACGGCCTTCCTGTAGTAGGCGTCGCAGATCGCCTTGCCCAGGCTGCGGGAGCCGGAGTGCAGCATCACGTAGACGCGGCCCTCGTCGTCCCGCTGGACCTCGAGGAAGTGGTTTCCGGAGCCCATCGTGCCCAGCTGGTCGATGGCTCGCTCGTGCCAGACCCTGTCGATCGAGTCCGGGCGCTCCATGCCTATCTCAGCCTGGGCCGCCTTGCGATCGATCGGGTGGCCGTGCGAGCGGAAGCCCGTTGGCACCGAACGCTCAATCGCCTCCAGAACGCGGTCCAGGCGGCCCCGCTTGAGCTGATCGGCGGTCAAGTCCGTGCGGGCCAGGGTCACGCCGCAGCCGATGTCGACGCCGATGCCGTAGGGCACGACAGCCTTGTCGGCGAACAGGACGCCGCCGATGGGCATGCCGAAGCCCATGTGGGCGTCGGGCATCAGGGCCACGTGGCTGATGGCGAACGGCAGGTTGGCCAGGTTGACTGCCTGGTCGTGGGCGCCCTGATCCAGGGACGGAGCCCAGTTCTTGATGGGCAATCGAGCCTCGTTCAGGACCTTCATCAGGCCCGACCTCTTCCGGGCGGCTCCTTCGGGGGCCGCCCGTCTCTGTGTCACTCCCACGGGTAGGGCGGGTAGGGGATCGGCAGCATGAAGGCGTAGGAGGTCACGCGCGCCCAGTAGGTGAGGTATCCGCCGAAGGCGCGGACCGCCACGGAGGGGATCCGGCCCAGAAGCAGGATCGGGATCCACATGAACAGCCAGACGAGCCCCAGCAGAAGGCCGAAGAAGGCCAGAACGATGGCATGAGGCAGGACCACCAGCTGCCTGCCCAGCAGCCCAAGGACCGGGATGCCCCACCAGCGGTCGATCGTCTGGCCCTCGAGATCGAATCGCACGTCCACCGGGCCGGGCTCGCCTATCGGGAAGGGCGGGTAGCAGGGGAGCATGAGCAGATAGCCGGCCATGCGGCTGCCGCGGTGGATCAGCTCCTCGGAGATCTCCGCCTGGAAGGCGGGAACGCGCCGCGTCAGGAGGATTGGGATCCAGCCCAGTGCCACCATCCAGGCCAGGCCCATGACGGCGATGAGCATCATCCACAGGAGGTGGGGGATGAGCAGCACGAACCTGACGAGCGGACCGACGAGCGGTATGCCCCACCATCGACTCAAGGCTCGTTCGTCGAAGACGACGAGGCGGACGGGATAGTCTCGCCTGACGACGACGTCCTCGATCATGACGGCATTTCCTCCCCGCTGGGCCGACGGCTGGCGGGACGCCAGCTCAGCATAGCGGGCGAGGATGTCACCGATTGGCCGCCCCGGCAACCGGATCGATGCCGGATTCGGCCGCCGGGAGCGGGGCCCTCAACGGACCTGGCCGTCGAGCATGCGGATGACGCGATCGCAGGCGGCGCCTACCTCGGGGTCGTGGGTGACCAGCACGACCGTCTGGCCCGATCGGCCGTTCAGCTCGCGCAGCAGAGCCAGGACCTCCTGCGACCGGCTCGAATCGAGGTTTCCGGTCGGCTCATCGGCCAGCACCAGCGCCGGCTCGTTCACCAGGGCCCGGGCGATGGCTACGCGCTGCTGCTCGCCGCCGGACAGCTCGGGCGGACGGTGGCCGGCCCGCTGCATCAGCCCGACCTGGTTCAGCGCCCGCAGGGCTGCCATCCGGGCCTGCGGTCCGGACGTGCCCGCGTATTCCGATGCCAGCATGACGTTCTCCAGGGCGGTCAGCGTGGGAACCAGGTTGAAGTCCTGGAAGACGAAGCCGATCTGCCGAGCGCGGATTCGCGTTCGTTCGGCTTCGGACAGGGCAGTCGCGTCGCGGCCGTCGAAGCGGAGCTCGGGCCGCGGGCCGTGGTTCAGGTCCGGGGAATGCAGCAGGCCCAGGATGTGCATGAGCGTGCTCTTGCCCGAGCCGGAGGGGCCCATGATCGCCACCATCTCGCCCGGCCCGATCGAGACGTCCACGCCTCGCAGGGCCTCGACGGTGTTGCGGCGGCCGAGGCGGTAGGTCTTGCGCAGGTTGCGGCCTTCCAGCAGGGCCGGGCTCGTCGAGACAGGGGCAGTCATCGTCGGTTCTCCTTCGGGATCGACCATCACTCGTAGCGCAGGGCGGCCACCGGATCGAGCCGCGCGGCGTGGACCGCGGGCACGAACCCGGCCAGGGCGCCCAGCAGGGTGGAGAAGAGGACGGCGGTGAGAGCCGTCCCGGGGGTCAGCTCGAACAGGATCGTTCCCGAAGAGCGTCCCGCTTCGTTGGCCAGCGCCACCGCCAGCGCGCCCAGGCCCAGGCCGATCGACCCTCCGATCAACCCGATCACGGCCGACTCGGTCACGAACTCGCGGACGATGCGCAGCCTGGAGGCGCCGATGGCCCGCTTGATCCCGATCTCCCGGGTTCGCTCGGCCACCGACATGGCCATGGTGTTGATGGTCGAGAGGCCGCCGATCACGACGCTGATCAGGCCGATTCCCACCAGGACGGCGTTGAGCATGTCGGCGTACGAGCCGGCCAGGCGGTCGAAGTCGTCTGGGCCCATCGTGCCCAGCTCCGGGTCCAGGGCCTCTATGGCCGCGGCGATGGCCTCGGGATCGGCCCCGGGCGCCGGGTAGACGGCGAAGCCGGTCACGACGCTGGACGGCTCCAGGTCGCCCCGGACCAGCGACGGCAGGGTGCTCACGTACAGTTGCTGCCCGGTCGAAAGCGGGACCATGGCGGCGATGTCGGGCTGGGTCAGCGTCTGCCTCAGGACGCCCACGACCAGGAAGTCCTGGCCGCGCATGGTGAACGTGTCGCCGGCGTGCTTGCCGTACTGGAGGGCGATGTCGGAGCCCAGGACGGTGACGTTCATGCCCTCGTCCTCGGGCGTGAGCAGCCGCCCCTCGGCCGGCTCGATGTGCATCGTGCTGCGATCCTGGTTCGCTCCGGCCGGCTCGGCGGTGATCATCGGCGGCAGGCTCATCGTCATGCCCGTGGGGTCCTCGGTCAGGTTGAGCTGGACGCTGGGGACGACGGCGTCCACGCCGGGGATCTGGGCGATGCGGTCGCCGACGGCGATGTCGAGCGGGTTCGACTGCGGCGCGCTGCCTCCGCCGCCCCAGACGGCCACCACGCCGCTGTCGAAGTAGGCGGCGCCGTTGTCGACCATGGCGGTGATGCGGTTGGCCATCGAGCCGAAGACCACCAGGGCCCAGATGCCGATGGTTACGCCCATGACCGTCAGGCCCGTTCGGAGCTTGCGGCGGGCCAGGTTGCGCAGGATTCGCATCGATCGTGTCCTTGTGGCGGGTTGTACCGACACGATCGGGCGAAGCGACGGCCGCGGCATCGGGGCAATCCCGTCTTCGCGCGTCCGGGCAGACCCTGGAAGCGGGGCGCTCGTCTCAGGGCTAGCCCCATGGCGCGGCGCTCGACAGCGATGCGAGGATTGCGCCGTGAATGCGCTTCTGACGGCCGAACGCCGGCGCTGGCTCGGGCTCGGGGCGATCCTCGTCGCCACCGCCTTGCTGTCGTCGGTGCCGATCTTCGTCGACGGCTGGTGGTTCGACGTGACCTCGCCCGGGACCGCATCCCAGATGCCGGTGAGGGCCGCGCTGTCCGCCTCGTGCTGGATATCGGTCGCGGCCGGTCTCATCGCCCGTTCCCGGCGGCCGGAGAATCCCATCGGCACATGGATGATCCTGTCCGGCCTGGCCGGGCCGCTGGCCTTCCTCGTCGGGGCGGAGTCGCCGCTGCTGACACTCGCCTCCGCCGTCTCCTTCGTGGCCGCCTCAGGCCTGGGAGTGGCCATCGTCATCTCGTTCCCTACTGGCCGGCTCGATGGCCGGGCACCCTGGGCCGTAGCCACGGTGGTGGCGGTCTGTCTGGTCTACCGGGCCCAGCAGATCGTGCTGGCCGATCCGACTTCCTCTGTGCCCGGCTGGCGGACGCCCAACCCCTATCGCATGGACATCGACCCGGGAGCCCTCGAGGTCTACACGCTCGTCTACGCGGCCCTCGGCATCGGCTTCCTGCTCGTCTTCGGGTTCTGGCTGGCGCGCCGCTGGCTCGGCCTCAGGGGGCCCGGGCGGCGGTCGATCGCGCCGGTGATGGCCGGAGCCCTGGTCTTCGTCGTTGCCTCGGTCGTGCAGGCCATCGTCGAGACTGCCAACCCCAGCGAGCAGGCCGTCGACGCAGTCCGGTTCCTGCACACGTTGAGCTTCTCGGCCATCCCGCTGGGCTTCATGGCCGGCATGCTGCGGGTCCGGATGGCCCGTTCCGCCCTGGCCGACCTGGTCGTGGAGCTGGGCGAGACGCCCGAACCGGCCGAACTGAGGCAAGCCCTGGCCAGCGCGCTGGACGACCCCTCGCTCGAGGTGGTCCTGTGGTCCACGGAAGATGACTCGTTCGTGGACGCGGCGGGCGCTCTGGTCCCGGACGTGGACGAGGCCGCGGGCAACCGGGCCGTGACGGTGCTGGAGCGCGGTGGCGAGCCGCTGGCCGCCATTCTTCACGACTCGGCTCTGCTGGAGGACCCGGGCCTGGTCGCTTCTGTGGCTACGGCCGTGCGGCTGACCGTGGAGAACGACCGGCTCCAGGACCAGGTCCGAGCCCAGCTGGCCGAGGTGCGGGCTTCGCGGCAGCGCATCGTCGAAGCGACAGACGCCGAGCGGCGTCGCTTGGAGCGCGACATCCACGACGGCGCCCAGCAGCGCCTCGTCGCGCTGTCGATGGCTCTGGGACGCGCGCGCGGGCAGCTTGGCTCCGAGGCGGACCCGGAACTGGCAGCGGCGCTGAGCCAGGCCACGGACGAGGTCCGGGCGGCTTTGGCCGAGCTGCGCGAACTGGCGCGCGGCATCCACCCCGCCATCCTGACCGACGCCGGCCTGGAGGCGGCCGTCAGGTCCCTGGCCGAGCGCTCGGCGGTGCCGGTGACGCTGCAATCCGCGGTCCCGGGCCGTTTCCCGGCGCACCTGGAAGCGACAGCCTACTTCGTTGTGTCGGAGGGCCTCGCCAACGCGGCCAAGCACGCCGGGGCGAGCTCGACCCGGGTCACGCTGGCAACCAGCGGCGGACAGCTGGTCGTGGAGGTGCATGATGACGGCCGTGGTGGAGCGAACCCGTCCCGCGGCTCGGGCCTGCGGGGCCTTCGGGACCGGGTGGAAGCGGCTGGCGGCCGGCTGGAGGTCAGCAGCCCGGCCCGCAAAGGGACGACCGTCCGTGCCACGCTGCCGCTGAAGGAGTCGAGATGAGCGACCCGATGCGCGCCGTCATCGCCGACGACGCCGTCCTGTTGCGTGAGGGAGTGGCCCGGCTCCTCGCCGAAGCGGGCTTCGAGGTCGTGGCCCAGTGCGGCACCGCGGAGGAGCTGCTGGACCTGGTACGCGAGACCCACCCGGACGTGGCCGTTGTGGACATCAAGATGCCGCCCACTCACACGGACGAAGGCCTGGTGGCCGCGGACGCGATCCGCAAGGAGCACAAGGGCCGGGTCGGGGTGTTGGTCCTGTCCCAGTACGTGGAGACGGCCTTCGCCCTGCGCCTCGTCACCGAGGGCGAAGGGGGAGTCGGCTACCTTCTCAAGGACCGCGTGTCGGATGTGGCCGAGTTCTCCGATGCCGTCCGCCGGGTGGCGCGCGGCGGCTCGGTCATCGACCCCGAGGTGGTCTCGATCCTGGTGAACCGCCGCCGCGAGCGCGGCCCGTTGGACGAGCTGACGGATCGCGAGCGCGAGGTCCTGGCGCTGATGGCCGAGGGGCGCTCCAACCAGGCCATCTGCGAGCGCCTCTTCATCACTCCCAAGACCGTCGAGGCGCACATCGCGAGCATCTTCTCCAAGCTGGATCTGCTGCCCGCCGCCGACGACCACCGGCGGGTGCTGGCCGTGCTGGCCTACCTGCGCCGCTAGACTGGCGGTGAAGGGAGGCCCCCGATGACAGCTTCCGCCGCTCGAGCCCGTAGGCGAATGCCCCGAACCGCTCTCCTGGCAGCCCTGGCGCTGGCCGTCGTGGGCTGCTCATCCTCCGCCGCTTCGCCGGCCTCGCCCTCGCCGACGGCCACTCCCACGCCCCCGCCCGATCGCGTGGCCAGTATCCCGAGCGGGGCGGTCAAGATGACGCCTCAGACCGACCGCAGCCCCGTGAAGTCGCTATCCGACGAGTTCGAGCAGCCCGTGCCGCTTGGGGCCGGCGTGAACACCGCCGGGGCCGAGGACTCGCCCTTCATCCTGCCCGACGGCAAGACTCTGTACTTCTTCTTCACCCCGGACGTCTCGATCCCCGTGGAGAAGCAGATCCTGGACGGCGTTACCGGCATCTGGGTCTCACACAAGACCGGCGATGAGTGGGGCCCGGCGGAGCGGGTGCTGCTGCAGGATCCCGGCAAGCTGTCGGGGGACGGCTGCGAGTTCGTGAGCGGCGACGTCATGTGGTTCTGCTCGGTGCGCGAGGGCTACGACGGCATCCACTGGTTCACGGCCCGGCTCTCAGGCGGCCGTTGGGGCGACTGGCAGCTGGCCGACTTCCCGGCTGCCTACGAGGTAGGCGAGCTGCACTTCACCGCCGACGGCAACACCGTCTACTTCCACTCCGGGCGGACCGGCGGCAAGGGCGGCCTGGACATATGGATGTCGACGAAGTCGGCCGACGGCAGCTGGGGCGAGCCGGTGGACGTGGCCGCCGTCAACACCGACCGGGACGAGGGCTGGCCGGCCCTTTCGCCGGACGAGACGGAACTCTGGATCTCCCGCGACTACGCCCTGTGGCGCTCGAAGCTCGTAGACGGGAAGTGGCAGACGCCGGTCAAGATGTTTGGGCCGCTGGCCGGCGAAGCGTCGATCGACGCGGACGGCAACGTCTACTTCGTGCACCACTACTACGACGGGGAGACCATGATCGAGGCCGACATCTACGTCGCCTACCGCAAGTAGGGGCGTGGAGGAGGCGGCGCGCCTCTCCCGCTACGGATGCTTCGGTCCTAGCTCGGAACGATCTCCATCGATTCCACGGCCGAGCCCGGCGCGGCCACCCTCACGCCCTCGGCGATCAGCTCCATCTGGCGAGTCAGCAGGTCGCGACCGATGCCGGCCGGGGCATAGGTGGTGAAGACGGCCGTGCCGGTCTCCTCGCTCAGCCGGGTTCGGTCGTCCGGGCCGTAGACGACGCTCGACACGATGCCCCCGCCGTCGCGGATGCACATGTCGCCGGGCGCGGCCTGTATCTCGCGGCCGCCGATGCCCGTGTAGCCGTCGCCGGCGACCACCACGTCCGCCGTCAGCCCGCCCGCCAGCCGGTCGCCGTCGTGGCCGGCCGTGAGCAGGCCCGTCTCCAGCTCGGCCCGGAACATCGCCGCCACCAGCACGCCCCTGCTTCGCAACGGCTTGTCCTTGAAGGCCACCGACTCGAGCTGCAGCAGCACGTGGTAGGTCTTGTCGAAGCGGCGGTAGTGGGCGGCGTAGGCGGCCAGTTCGGGGCGGGCCAGGAGATCGGGCCGGGTGGCGCCGACGTGGCGAGCACGGAGCGAAGCGGCCGTCTCGTCCAGCAGCCGATCCAGGGCGGGGTCGCTCTCGGGGTTGCGAACGCCGGTCATGCGCAGGACGCCCACTCGGGCTTCGGGGTAGGCCAGGCTCCAGGCAGGCGACACGGCCGGGTTCGAGCCCTCTGCGACGGACATGGCGTCCCTCCTTGCTGCTCGAGGCGTTGTGGTCGAGTGTAGCGGCCCGGGGCAGCCCGGGCTTCAGGCGCCGCCTTGTGTACCCTTGCGGCATGAGCCCGAACCCTCTCCGCCGGCTGCCTGCGCCCTCCGCCATCCTGTTCGACCTCGACGGCACGCTCGTCGACACCGTCCACCTGCGCATCGCCGGCTGGGAAGAGGCGCTGGGGAGCCACGGGATCGATGTCGATCCGGCGCTGATCGCGGACCACATCGGCGCCGACGGGCGGTGGCTGGCCCGTGAGATGGGGCGGGCCGCGGGCCGCGAGATGGACTGGGCGGAGAGCGACGAGATCGACCGCCTCAGCGGCTCGCTGTTCGACGAGCTGAACATCTCCCCGGAGCCACTCCCCGGGGCACGGGAGGTGCTGACTGCACTGGAGGGGAGCAGCCTGCCCTTCGCCATCGCCACAGCCAGCCAGCCCGGCCAGGTCGCCGTCTCGGTGGCCGCGCTACAGCTGCCCGGCCCGCCGCAGATCTCCGACGCCAGCCACGTGGAGCACGCCAAACCAGAGCCGGACTTGCTGCTGGCAGCCGCCGCTCAACTCGGAGTGGCGCCTCAGAGCTGCTGGTACGTGGGCGATTCGACCTGGGACATGATGTCTGCCGTGCGGGCGGGCGTGACGGGCGTCGGGGTCACCACCGGAGTAGCGAACGCCGGCGACCTTTCGGCCGCCGGCGCTTCGGTCGTCATCGATGGCCTGCCGGCTTTGCAGGCGGACCTGCGGGACCGCGGCCTCCTCGGCTGAGGGCTAGCTCTTTGTCGATGCGTCGGTGACGCGGCCCATGAAGAGGATCGCGCCGCTCTGGCGATCGCGGATGAAGTACAGGAACGGATGGTCGATGCGGAAGTCCACGTGGGGCGGAGGCTCGGCGGCGCCGCCCAGCCCCAGTGCCACCGTCACCGCGGCAGCGGTCACGCCCTCCTCGTCCACGTCCATGTTGGCCTGGTGGATCACCTGCTGGATGAAGAGCTTGTCCGCGGTGGTGATGCCGGACAGGTCGGCGGCATTGGGGTCGAAGAGGTCCTTCATGCCCATCGCCTGCAGGACGCTGGCCAGCTCGAAGCGCGATTCGACCGAGAACCTGGGCAGCCACAGGCTGACGTCGTAGGTCTTCATCGCGCTCAGGATCGAGTCGAAGCTGTTGGCCGTCAGGGTCGACTGGAAGGCGGCCATGTCGTCGGGGACGATGAAGGTCATCGACAGCGTCGACAGCATGTCGAGCGGCACGTCCACCGCCCGATAGCCCTGGCCCGCGGCGTAGTCGAGCCACAGCTCGTTGGACATCGTCGGGACGCTGACCTTGGTGCCGGCGGCGGTTGTGAAGTCGCCCGGGGCGGTGTTCTTGGGATCGAACTTGTCACGCCAGTTGGCCTTGAGGTAGATCGCGTTGGCCAGGGCGATGCGAGTGTCCGGCGTGACGTCGCCGGGCTGGAGAACGTTGGGGATGCGCCCCTTGGTGTTGTCGCTGGCCCACTTGTTGATCGTCAGCCGGGCCGACTCCGGGTCGTTCATGAAGTCGAGCTGGCCCACGCCGGCGTCATAGGTGGAGCTCAGGGCATCGAGGTAGGTTTGCTCCACGGGCATGTTCTTCTGGCTGAAGAGCTGGTTGGCGATGGTCAACAGCAGGGCCGGATCGGGTTCGGCCGGGTCCGGCGTGGCGCCCGGCTGGAGCGGCATTCCCTGGCTGTCGATGTAGTACGTCTGGCCCCGGAGCTGGCTCATCAGGGCGACGATCTGCGACTCCTGGCCGCTGGCGCCGAACTGGCGCAGGACGGCGTCCATCTCCGCTGCCGTGTTGCCCTGCGCCCCGGGCCGGACCATGGCCAGGGCCAGGGCGATGCTGGTGGGCGAGACGCACAGGTTGCCGTCCGAGTCGAGGCGGGCCAGCAGGTCGAAGGCGAAGCCGTCGATCCGGGCCCCCGCGGTCGCGCCCTTGTCGGCGGCCGGATTGGCCAGCTTGTCCTGGCCCATGATGACGTCGTATTCGACGACCTGGCCCGACGGCCAGGGGGCGGCTGACGGCTCAGCTGTTGGCGTAGTAGTAGCGGGCGGCGGGGTGACGTAGATGGTCTGCGGGGTTGCGGCCGAGCCCGTGCAACCGGCGACGATGAGCGCAGTGGCGGCGACGGCCAGCATCGACCTCAGCCCGCCGCCGCGAGTGGACGTTGCGAATCCCCTGCCCGGCATGTCTCTCCTTCACGTTCGCATTGAGGTGGACCACCCTTGGGCGTCCTCGAAGGACCCCAGGTTACCTTCGAGCGTTGGCCAGCGCCATAGGCGTGACGGGGCGGTGAGCCAACGGGGCGGTGAATCGTTGCATGACGGCGAGCCGGCAGGGCTACCATTGGCGAGCCGTCACTCGAACGTGAGGAAGAACCGTGTTCGGCTACCGTCCGCGGGATCTGAGCGCGACCCGCGTTGTCGCCTCGACGCTGGGCGTCTTCGCCGGCATCTCCGGCCTGGATCACGGCTACTTCGAGCTGCTGCAGGGCGACAAGACCACGGAGGGGCTGATCGTCCAGGCTATCGGGCCGGATCACCGCTTCTGGGTCCACGGCACCGAGGAAGCTCTGACGATCGTGCCCAACTTCCTGGCCAGCGGCATCCTGGCCATGGCGACCGGCGCGGCCCTGATCGTGCTGGCGCTGTTGTTCATCGACCGACCCTTCGGCAGCCGGGCTTTCGGCCTGCTCGGCGCGCTGCTCTTCCTGGCCGGCGGAGGGGTCGCCCAGGCCTTGCTCGTGGTCATGGGCTGGGTTCTCTCGCTGCGTATCGGCCGGCAGTCGAGTCGGCTGGGCCACTGGCACCTGAGCCGCGCCCTGGCCCGACACTGGCCGGTGCTGCTGGCCGTCAGCGCCGTCCTGTACGTCATCGCCCTGGAGATCGCGATCTTCGGGTTCGTGCCCGGCGTGAGCGCCGCGGATCACGCCCTGGCGATCTGCTGGTCCAGCCTGGGCGTGATGATGATCCTGCTGCTGCTGGCGGCAATGGGCGGCCGTGCCGCCGACCTTGCCCGCATACCGCAGGCCGAGTAGTCCGTCACGAGATTGGGAGGGAGCTCGAGATGTCCACCAGGTCCATCAGCCCGGTCGTATGGTTCGCCGTCGTCCTGGCCGTCATCGCCGTCGCTATCTGGCTTCTGATCGGCGCCGGCTGGCCGCTGGGATGGTGGGCCCTGGCCGGCTTCCTGCTGTGCCACGGCTGGGTCCACATCTTCGTGGCCATGCCGCCGCCCGACAAGGCCGCCGCGACCGGCAGGCGGATCGGCCTGACCGCGGCCGAGACGCGGGCCCTGACCCTGCCGCTGGTGGCCATCGCGACGGTCGGCTTCATGCTGGCCGGCTTCGCCACGCTCATGGCCTCCGGCATGTGGGGCTTCCTGATCTTGCTCTCCGGCCTGTCCTCGCTGGCTCTGCTGACCTTCTTCTTCAATCGCCAGCTGATCCTGGGCATCGTGATCGACGTCGTCATGCTGGCGATCGTCGTGACCGGGATCTGGACGCCCTAGCCGCGAGTCGCGCGCGAGGCCCGCACAGCCGCCGGGCCTACTCCTCGTACTCGGTCAGGAAGGCGTAGAGGGCGGCGACCGTCAGCTCGAGGCGGGCGTCGACCCGCCCGGGGAAGGTAGCGTCCAGCCAGGCGA
>Ga0315549_1001071_pt1 | contig 29605 bp, 22 predicted proteins | sample SalMarSW160200MG_FD_203101 | JGI IMG/M metagenome (GOLD analysis project Ga0315549, IMG submission 203101) | Salt marsh sediment microbial communities from the Plum Island Ecosystem LTER, Massachusetts, United States - Salt Marsh Sediment SW1601-200 ... | reverse complement strand
ACCAGCACCTGGGCCTGGACCTCCTCCAGTGGTCCGGAGAGGGTGCAGCCGGCGGCGAGGGCGTGACCGCCGCCGCCGAGTTGGAGCGCCACCTGTGCGACGTCGAAGCCGGGCACGGCGCGTAAACTGGCCTCGACGCGGCCGTCCTCGCGCTCGACGAAGACGACGGCGACGTCGGCGACGTCGGCGCTGACGAGGAAACTGACCAGCCCGGCGTCGCCGTTGCCCGTGTAGCCGGCTGCGCGACGCATCGCCAGCGGGATACTGGTCCAGATCACGCGGCCAACGACGCGCAACTGAGCCAGTGCCGCCCCCCACAGGTGGATCGCAGTTGTAGGACGGCGGTTGAGGCTATAATGGGTAACGTAGGGCAGCGAAGCCCCGGCCCTCATCAACTGCAAAGCGGCCTCTATCACCTGGGTGGTGACGTTGCTCGTGCGGAAACCGCGCGTGTCGGTGACAATGCCGGTCAACAGGCAGGTGGCTAATTCGGCGTCGAGCGGGAGGGCCATGTACTCCAGCAGCCGTAACACGACTTCGGCAGTGGACGAGGCGTCGGGGTCCACCAGGTTGACGTCGCCGAAATTCAGGTTGGTCAGGTGGTGATCAATGTTGAGCAGCGGTGTGCTTCCGAAAGTTGGCATCTGTGGAAAGTGACCGAGTCTCTCCAGGTCGGAGCAGTCGAGGGAGACGACGAGGTCGAAGGCGGCACCGACGTCTTGCACTATGGCCCCGACGCCGGGGATGTGGTTGAAGCGGGCGGGGATAGGGTCTGAGCAAGCCACGATTGGTTCCAGGTCCATCTGGCGCAGGGCCAGGCCCAGACCCGTCAGGCTGCCGATGGCGTCGCCGTCGGGGGCGATGTGGCATATAAGCAGGGGACGGTGGGCCGATTGGATAAGTTGGCTAGCCTGCTTCAGCGTCGTGTTGTTCTTCTTCACCGAGTCCCAATTCGTCGAGGATGCTGGCGATGTGTTCACCGCGCTCCAGCGAGGGGTCGTAGTGGAAGACCAGTTCCGGGGTATTGCGCAACCGCAGCCGGCGACCCAACTCGCGCCGCAGCCAGCCCGCCGCGCTCTCCAGACCGGCCTGTACCTCCGCTTGCGCTTCGGCTCCGCCCAACACGCTGAAATGCACGTCGGCGCGGAGGGCATCGGGCGTAACTACCACGTCGGTGATAGTGACCATCTGCAAGCGCGGGTCGTTGACTTTCCGCTCCAGAAGGTCTGTCAGGTGAGTGCGGATCAGATCAGAGACCCGGCGTTGATATTTTCTGCTCATTGGAGTTCGTGCTTCGTTATACGGGCTCTTGCCGTTCTTTGACGTAGAACTGGATTACGTCGCTGACGGCGAATTCGTGGAAGTCCTCCAGGCCTACGCCGCACTCGAAGCCTGTTCGCACCTCGCGCACGTCTTTGTCGAACCGCTTGAGTGAGGCGACGCGGCCTTCATACAGTTGCTCCTCGCCCCGAAAGACTCGCGCGCGGGCGTTGCGCCGTGCCTCCCCCTGGCGGACGTAGCACCCGGCCACGGTGCCGACCTTGGGAACGTTGAAGGTGGCCCGTACCTCGGCCTCGCCGACCACCACGTCCACGTAGGTTGGCTCTAGTAGTCCCTTGAGGGCCTTGTCCAACTCATCCACCAGTTTGTAGATCACGTCGTAGGTGCGGATGTCCACGCCTTCGCTCTCCGCCTGGCGGCGAGCGGCCGGGTCGGGGTACACCTGGAAGCCGACGACAATAGCACGGGAGGCGATTGCCAGGTTGATGTCCGATTCGCTGATGTTGCCCGCAGCCGCGTGTAAGATGTTGATCTTCAGATCCTCGCCGCCCAGTTTCTCCAGCGAACTGACGATGGGTTCGATGGAACCCTGGACGTCGGTTTTGACGATCAGGTTGAGTTCTTTGGTCTGCCCGGCCTGGATGCGGCGGGAGAAGTCATCGAGGGTGAAGACCTTGGGCGGGGCGGTGGCCTTGGCGGACAGTTCCTCCTTGCGCTTGGCGACGATGGCCCGCGCGGTGTGCTCGTCAGGCACGACCTTGAACATCTCCCCCGCCTCGGGTACGCCGGAGAGGCCCATGATCACAACGGGTGTTGAGGGCCGCGCTTCCTGAATGGGACGGCCGGCCTCATCGAGCATCTTGCGCACGCGGCCGTGAACCAGGCCGATCACGACGATATCGCCCATGCGCAGCGTGCCGTTCTGTACCAGTACAGTGGCGGTCGCGCCACGGGTGCGGTCCAGCTGTCCTTCCAATGCTGTCCCTATCGCGGGCCGGTCGGGATTGGCTTTGATCTCAACAGAATCCACGACGAGCAGGATGGCTTCCAACAGGTCATCCAGGCCGGTTTTCTCCTTCGCCGAGACGGGGATACACAGCGTGGTTCCTCCCCAGTCATCTGGGACCAGACCCATGTCGGCTAACTGTTGCTTCGCCCGGTCGGGTTGGGCAGTGCGTTTATCTGTTTTGTTGAGGGCAATGATGATAGGGACGCGGGCAGCCCGAGCGTGGCTGATGGCCTCAACGGTCTGGGGCATCACGCCGTCGTCGGCGGCTACGACTAACACGGCGATGTCGGTGGTGTGGGCCCCCCGGGCGCGCATGGCGGTAAAGGCCTCGTGGCCCGGAGTGTCAAGGAAGGTGATACTGCGCCCGTTGTGTTCGATTTGGTAGGCCCCGATGTGCTGTGTGATCCCTCCTGCCTCACTGGCCAATACGTCGGTGTGGCGGATGGCGTCCAACAACGAGGTCTTACCGTGATCCACGTGGCCCAGAACGGTGACAACCGGCGGCCGAGGCTTGAGTTTCGCCGGGTCTTCATTGGCATAAAGGTGTTCCCAGAGCAGCGTCGCTCCCCCTTCGGTGACTTCCTCTAGAGCCGGCGTTTCCTCCCTGGGCTCGAATCCCATCTCCTGGGCTACGATGGCAGCCGTTTCGTAGTCAATCTGCTGGTTGATGTTCGCTATGACGCCAGCGTTCATCAACTCTTTAATCATGACAATGGGACTGACGTCCATCAGCCCGGCCAACTGGCGCACTGTCAGGAAGTCCGGGATCTCGACCACTCGCTTTTCCTGTACCTGCTCACTCATCTCTCCACTTACTCCTTTCGCTGCATCCCCCTGTCCTACTTGGAGGGGGGAGAAGAGGGGGGCAGCCCGGCCGCGTACTCCCGCAACTGGGCTTCGGTTTCAGTGGTCAGCGTTGTCTTCAATGCCCGCTCCAGTTGCCTCCGTGCCAGTGCTGTCTCCCAGCAGCCGCGCTGGCGACAGAGGTAAGTCCCTCGTCCATTGCGTTTGCCTGTCTCGTCCACCATCACCGCGCCCCCGGGTGTGCGCACAATGCGCACTAATTCTCCCTTGGGCCGTACCGTGCGACAGGCAACACAGGTGCGCTGTGGAACGTGCTTGTGCCGCTGAGATCTTTTGCCCATACGGTTATTGCCCCAAGTACTCTTCCCACTCTTCCAGGCTCTCGTCTCTCTTGCGGCGGCGGCGAGCGACGACTTCACCTGACTCCTCGTCGTAGATCAGTTGCCGGCGGAGGCGGCGCTCCCGCTTGCGTTCTTCCTCTAGTTCAGCCTCAGTTTCTTTTTCCTCTTTCTCGAAAAGGGGTTCTGGAGCCTTCACTGCGACCAAGACCTCTTTGGCTGCGGCTTCCTCTACCGGTGCTTCCTCAGCGGTCTCCAGAGCGACCTCTGGCGTAGGCTCTTCCTCTGCGGTCACCACCTCTGCTACAACTGCGGCTGGCGCTTCGGGTGCTGGCTCGGCGGGCAGCGCTGCTTCTGCTTCTGTTTCTGGCGCCATTTCCACTTCAGCGGCGGCTTCCTCCTCTGTGGGAGTGATCTCCTCGACCTCGGGCAGCGCCAATGCTTCGACGCATCGTTTGACCTCGGCCAGGCTCTTGGGGCCGATGCCAGTCAGTTTCAGCAGCCCTTCGTTCCCCTCGGCCAGGTGTTCCATCACGTCCCCAACCGTCGCCAAGCCGGCTCGCTCCAGGTGACCCAGCACACGTGTGCTGAGGTCTATCTCGGTCAGCAGAATATCGTGAGCCTGGGGTGGGATGCGGGCGAGTGCGGCTTCGATAGTCGCACGGCGCTCAGTCTCGGCAGCCTCGACGGCTGCACGGCGGGCTGTCTCTTCTGCCATAAGACGCGCTCGTTCAGCGTCGCGTATTGAGGCGTAATAACCCCCAACCCTTTCGATCACTTGCCGCATGGTGAGCAGTTCTTCGTTGTTATAGGGCAGCCTCTCCTGCTCGTGTCGGCGCAGAGTACTGGCGACGGCGGGAAGCAGTTCGGCTACTGGACCCAGCGCAGGCAGAACGTCGGGGTCTTTGTTCACTTGCTGCAACGCCCAGGCGGCTGCCTCGGCGACGCTCTGAATGTCAATGCGCCAGCCGGTCAGTTTCGCCGCCAACCGCGCGTTCTGCCCGGCTCGCCCGATGGCCAGCGAGAGTTGATCGTCGGGCACGACTACGCTGGCAGTCTTTCCCTCGACCGGGCCCTCTTTCAGTTGCACGCTCAGCACCTTGGCCGGGCTGAGTGCCTTGGCAACGAATGTGGCTGTGTCAGGGCTCCACTCGATGATGTCAATCTTCTCCCCGCCCAGTTCGTTTACAATGGACTGGATGCGCACGCCACGCATGCCGACGCAGGCCCCTACTGGGTCTACTCCGGGCTGGCGGGCAGCGACGGCGACCTTGGAGCGGGAACCCGCCTCGCGGGCGATGGACCTGATCTCGACCGCGCCATTGAAAATCTCGGGCACTTCCAACTCCAGCAGGCGGCGTAGCATATTCTTGTCGCTGCGCGAGACAGTGACCTGTGGGCCACGGCCGGTCTTGCGGACTTCCAGCACGTAGGTCCGCAAACGCTGGTGAAGGGTGTAACGCTCGCCGGGTACCTGCTGGCTGCGCGGCAGGATCGCATCGGTGCCTTCAAGATGCAATCTCACGGCCTGCGGCGTGATGCTCTGCACCGTGCCGTGGACAATCTCCCCTTCTTGCTGGACGTAATGAGTGTACTGCGCTTCTCGTTCGGCTTCGCGGATGCGTTGCAGGATGACCTGCTTGGCAGTCTGTGCCGCGATGCGACCAAAGTTTTTGGGGGTGCTTTCGACCATCACCATGTCCCCCATTTCGGCATTGGGCTGGATAACACGCGCGTTCGCCAGGGCAATCTCCTGTTCAGGATCGGTGATTGTCTCTACCACCCGCTTCTCGACGAAGATACGCGCCTGTCCGGTCTCCAGGTCAATCTGGCCCGTAACGTTTTGAGACGTGTTAGCGTCGATGTCGCGGCGATAGGCGGACACCAGTGCCATCTGCAGGGCTTCGAGCACTACTTCCCTGGGTAGGCCGCGGTTGCTACAGATTTGGTTGAATGCCAGTAAGAACTCCGACTTCATCGTCCTTCTCCTGCTGACGGGAGTCTATGATTCCCGGCTTGGTCACAAGCCAGGTTGGGCAAGCGGCATCACGTCAATTATCGTCTCTCAGTATTCCGTTGAAGCCACCGGGTCGCTGGCCCGGCGGAGCAGCCTGGGCGATTATGTCTTGGTGGCCGTATACAAAGAAAAGTGGGGCTTGCCCACTTCTCCTACCACACCCATATACCCTTTAGATTATAACATAGACACCCTGAACGCGCAAGTAATTTCAGCCGCGATCGGTCTCTCTGGGTTTTGTAGCCCCTGCCTGGTTGTGCTATAATATATCAACGCGCGTGAAAACTGGGGGAAAGTATCACGTCCACACTCTGGCTGATTGCCTGGCTCGGCGTGAAACGTAATGCGCTGCAGATAAGGTTTTCTGAACAGACGTCACAGCAAGGAGGGATTGATGGCTGAGGAGAAGTTGGTCCTGCGGAACCGCATCATCGGTCTGCTGCTACGCGACGCACGGGAGCAGGCCAGGAAGACCAAGCGGGAATGCGCGACTGCGCTGGGAGTTTCCGCCCGCACTATTACAGCGTATGAAGAGGGACGCACGCCCATCTCTCTGCCAGAGTTGGAGGTGCTGACCTACGTACTCGACGCTCCGATAGTGCATTTCTGGGAACGGGACCCGGAACTTGCAACGGAGGAAAAGCCGCTGCCGCTACGGGAGATATTGGCTCTGCGCCATCGCATCGTGGGGGCGCTCTTGCGACAGGCCCGGCTGGAGGCTGGGATCTCCCAGAAGGAGTTAGCGAAGGTGGTGGGCTGCTCAACCAGCCGCATCTCCGCCTACGAGCACGGGGAGCGGCCTATCCCGCTGGCAGAATTGGAGTTACTGGCGCAGTATCTGCAGCTGCCTTTGGAGCACTTCCTCGATGACCAGGAGGGGCCGGTGGGAGAATGGCACCGGCAGCAGGAGGTCCGGCGCCGGCTCCGCGAGCTTCCCAGAGAGGTGCAGGAGTTTGTCGTTCAGCCGGTTAACATCAAATACCTGGAAGTGGCAATGAGACTGGCCGAGATACCGGCCGGGGGACTGCGCGCCATTGCCGAGGGGCTGCTGGACATTACTTATTGATTGCAGATTGCAGATTGTGGATTGGGGGTGCAGTGATGGGCAAGACGGCTTCTGCACAGGAGTTGAAAGAAGAAGGGCTGCGGCTGTTCCAGGAAGGGCTATACGAGGAAGCCGCCGCCAGGTTTGGGCAGGCCCAGGAGATGTTTGCCGCCGAGGGGAACGAAGTCGAGGTGGCCGAGATGGTGAATAACCTGGGCGTGATTCACCGGCTGCAGGGTGAGTGGGACGATGCGATTGCATCACTGGACGAGGCCAGGGATGCCTTTGTCCGCCTGGGCGACCGCGACCGCGAGGCACAGACGCTGGGCAATTTGGGTGGGTTGTACGCCAGCAAGGGCGAGCGCGACAAGGCGAAGGAATGTCTGCGTCAGGCAGCCGACATCTTCGTCGAGTTAGGCGACGCCCAGCGTCATGGTGAGACGCTGCTGGCGTTGGGAGTGCAGATGTGGAAGACGGGCGACCGCAGCACCGGTTTGGCGACCTACGAGGCTGGCCTGCAGACGCTGCGGAAGCCGACGACTGGCCAGAAGGCGCTGCGTGGTCTGCTCAGCCTGCGCACCAGGTTGCTGAAAGGCAGCAGTTAGCGTATCTTCTCAAAAAGTAGGGGCGAGAGTAAGTCGGATTGGCAATCCGACCTACGTTACCCCGGATTATTGAGAAGATACCAGTTAGCGGTTAGTGTCAGCAGTTAGTCAATGCTCTGGCCGGTCTCTGATCGAGCCGGAGGGGCCACATTCAGAGACCTGCCCAGCGACTTTCCGGATAGCGATCAGCGGTCAGCAAAGGCTATCGGCTAACTGCTTCCGGCTAACGGCTGATTGGGCTAACTTCGCAGCGTTGCGCCCAGTTCCCGCTCCAACCGGCGGACGATTTTGCCCCGCAGTTTGGCGACCTCCCGGTCGGTCAGCGTGCGGTCGTCCGCCTGGTAGGTGAGGCGGTAGGCCAGGCTCTTCTTGCCGGCCCCCACCTGTTCGCCCCGATAGATATCGAACAGCACGACCGAGCGCACGAGCGACATGCCGGTCTGGGCAATGAGGTCCCGCACGTGCACCGCTGGCACGTCCTCGTCCACCACCACCGCCAGGTCCTCGTAGACCGGCGGGTGGGCAGAGGTGTGAGCCATCTTGCGAGGTGCGCCCCAGGCCGCCAGCAGCCTGTCCAGGTCAAACTCCAGCGCGCAGACGGGTTGCGCCGGCAGGTCAAACGGTTCCCGCACCAGAGGGTGTAACTCCCCCATCACGCCCACCACGCTATCCCCGACGCTTACCTGCGCACATCGGCCTGGATGGAAGGCTGGGTGCTCGCCTGGCTCGAACGCCCCCTGCAGCCCCAGCCCCGCCAGCAGTGTCTCCACCACCCCCTTGAGGTCGTAGAAGCCCACCGGCGTGCGGTCCTGCCCTGCCAGCCACGAGCGGGTCTCTCGCGGGCCGGTCATCACGATGCCCAGCCGGCGCGGCTCGTCGGGTAACGTTTGTCCCTCCACCGGCAGGTAAACGGCGCCGATCTCGAAGATGGTCACGCGGTCGAGGAAGCGCAGGTTCTCGCAGGCGGTGTGGAGCAGGGAGGGGAGCAGCGTCTGTCGCAGGGTGGCCCGCTCGATTGAGAGAGGATTGAGCACGCGCAAATAGCGGGCTGGGTCGGGTGGCGGCCCCTGGGGCCGCAGTTTTCCCTCATCCTGTATGTTCACCAGTGAGTAAGTGATCACCTCGTCCAGGCCACAGCCGACCAGCAGGTCGCGCACGCGCTCGGCCCCTTCCAGGCGGGGATTGGCCCGCTGCGGAGGCAGTTGGTCGCGCAGAGAAGTCGTCGGAAAGCGGTCATATCCCCAGATGCGTCCTACCTCCTCGACCAGGTCCACGGGGTGGGTGACGTCGAGGCGGTGGGAGGGGATAGTAACTTGGTAACTTGGTAACTTGGTAACTTGGTAACTTGGTAACTGGGTAACTGGGTCGGTTGATGGTTGGACCTGGAACTCAAGGGACGTGAGGATGCGCACGATTTCGTCCGTTGGCACCTCGATGCCCAGGATACGGGTGACGTAGGCTGGATCGAGTTCGATCACCCGCTGCGGTTGGCGACCAGGGTACAGGTCGCCGATGACCGGGACGACAGCGCCGCCACCCAGTTCTGCCATCAGGTGGGCCGCTCGCGCTGCTGCCTTCACCGTCAACTCCGGATCCACCCGCCGCCCGAACCGCTGGCTCGCATCGCTTGTCAGCCCCAGCAGACGGGAGGTGCGGCGGACGTTTAGGAAGTGGAAATTCGCCGACTCCAGGAGGACGTTGGTCGTCGCCTCGGTGACCTCGCTTTCCAGGCCACCCATCACGCCGGCCACGGCCACGGGGCCATCTCCATCGGTGATGAGCAGCATCTCCTCATCGAAGGTGCGCAACTCTCCGTCGAGCGTTGCCATCTGCTCGCCGGGGCGGGCGCGGCGCACGATGATTGCCGGCCGGTCAGCGCCTGGCCCTTCGGCATCGCTCAGGGCAGGCCTGGAGCGCAGGAGGTGGTAGTCGAAGGCGTGCAGTGGCTGTCCCAACTCCAGCATCACGTAGTTGGTGATGTCCACGATGTTGTTGATGGGGCGCATCCCGGCGCGGCGCAGCCGCGTCTGCATCCAGAAGGGGGAGGGCCCCACCTTCACGCCCTGGATGAAGGCCGCTGAGTAGCGCGGGCACAGGTCGGGGTCGGCGATCTCCAGCGCTAGAAAATCCGGCGTAGGGGTCAGTGCTGCCGGGTGGCGCCCCCCCTCGGTCCCCCCCAACTCTGGGGGGGAAGTCGGTTCGAGGACGTCTCTCCTGAGCGGCACGTTCAGCAGCGCCGCCACCTCGCGGGCGATGCCGAAGACCGACTGCAGGTGGCCGAACGGCCCTTTGATGTCGAACTCCAGCACCGCATCGCCCAGGTAATCGGCCAGCGGCGTGCCGATAGGCGCGTCGTCGGGCAGGTAGATGATGTCCAGGTGCTCGTCGGAGAGGCCCAATTCCTTCTCCGAGCAGACCATGGCCCGGGAGGGGACGCCGCGGATTTTGGTCTTCTCTAGTTTCTTGACGCGCCAGCCCTCGGCGTGGCCATCGTAGAGGCGAACGCCCTCCATCGCGAAGGCTACTATGAGGTGCAGGTCATCCTGACCCCGCATCTCCAGCAGGCTGGGGGCGCCGGTGACGACGACTTCCGGTTCTGCCCCGCCGTACTCGACCTCGGCCAGGACGAGCCGGTCGGCGTTGGGGTGGGGACGCACGGCGCGGAGTTCGCCCACGACGATCATCTTCGGGTCCCAGGGTAGTTCGGCCCCCGGCAAGCCGATGTGCTCGACCGTCTCCACCTCCAGCCCGGCCAGCGTCAGCCGGTGACGCAATTCGTCCAGAGGGACTGAGATGTCCACGTAGTCTTTTAGCCAATTTAGAGGTACTTTCATTTGTCGGGTCTCCTGTTCACCGTTTGGAGTTTCGGTATGCCTGCGTCGGATCAGGGAATCTTGAAGGCTGATGGATCTAGTGTGATGGAGTCGCCTACAGGGGCGCCATTTTCAACCGCGGGCAGACGTGACCCGTCGGCCCAAAAGTACACGCCGACCCGGACTCCATAAGCACCTGGTGGCAGGTCTGGTGGCAATGTGAGCGTGTGCTGGCTTGGAATAATGTCACCTGTCCACCAGGCACTGGTCGGATAGTTCTGATCGCTGCCCAGGCCAGCGTCATACTGCGCTATCAACTCGCCAGCTTCGCTGAGCAGATGCACAAATGCTGAGTAGTCTAAATCAGGATGCTGTGCGGCTTGCCAGTAGAGTGTCAGAATAGTAGTGGGCTGATGGGGTGATTCGGCGCGTTCCACACGGTAGCCAAGCAGGCGTATCCGTTCACCAAACGTGACGTCAGAGTGATGGGGCAGGGTCCAGACCTGCCACTTGGCGAGGGTGGGAGTCACGTATTGTGGCCGGATGACCCAGATTGGCACTGTAATTGCCAGAAGCAACAGCCCTGCTCCCACCGCTGCCGACACACTCCGCGCCGTCCAATTGGACGTCAGATTCCACAGCCCCGCTGCCAGCAATATGCTTAACGCGGCGATAGAGGGGAACAAATAGCGTCCCTGATACCAGGAGGCGTCGAAGGTAAAGATACTTCGGAACTGAAACGCTTCCTGCAGGATCGGGAAAAGTATAAGGGTGATCAGGCTGAGCGCCTGAGTCTCTCTCAACAAGCGCCAGCGGCGTCGCCAGAGCCATATTCCCCAGCCCAGCGGGCTGAGGCTGCAGACCGCCAGCAATAACTGATAGGTCCATTTGGGCACCGAAATAGTCATCCACCCGAAACGTGCCCAGTATGACTGGAACTGCGTAGTGAAGAATCTGCACACGTCATTCCACTTGACTCTGCCATGGCGCTGCACGACTGTCCAGTTAGCCAGGAAAGTCCGCCAGCCTAGGGGATCACCATATAACACCAAGTTCCGCACGAACCACCATCCGCTCACCAGCAAGAACGCTATTCCCAGCGCCAGCGCACCGCGCCACAGCAAACTCCACGAGCGACGGCGTATTGCACTTAGCAGGAGCAGCCCGCCGGCCGTGAGCCCCACCACGAAAGCGCTGGGTTTTGAAAGCACAGCCAGGCCGCAGCAGATGCCGGTCAATGCCCACCTCTGCCATCGGAATGGTTGCTCAAGCGTGCGTATCAACTGCCACAGGGCCAACGTGCAGGTCATTGCTGTCATCCCGTCGAGGCTGACGCTGCTGCTGATAAAGAGGAACTGTGGGTTAAACGCAGTCAGTGCAGCCGCGAGCAGTGCCAGATATCGAGTCTCAGGGAAGACACGGCGTGCAATGGCATAGGTACACACTACTGTTACTGCACCAGTTACTATCGAGACCCACCGGGCCAGGTGTGCTGCTAACGCGATGCCACGATAAGGAAAGGTTTCGGCTGTACGATGGAAGGCCACGTTGTGCTCCACTCCGCCCTGCCTGGCCCAGATAAACTGCGGATTGGGCTGGAAAGCCCCTGTGGGGTCATCGAAGTCTGCTACACTGGCGACCAGGGCCGCGACCGCATAATACAGCGGAGGCTGATGCGCCTCGTCTAACACACCTATTTGCTGTACTGGCAGCGAGCGTGTCTTGACCAGGTTGGCAATGTATCCGAAGTGCGTTGTCTCATCCGGTGCTTCCCACAGCGGCACGATCACGCTGTACACCACACCCAGTATCACGAACACCGTGATAAGCGCTATGAGGGAACGCTCAGACTCCCACCACTGTGCCATAAAGCGTTCATCCTAACACTACAACGAGACTTCGCGATTCCATGTCATTCTGAGCGACCAGAAGGAGCGAAGAATCTCGTTTTGCAGAGTTGGACTGCCTATCGGAAGCGAGATTCTTCGTCCCTTCGGCTACGCTCAGGGCAAGCCGCTTCGCTTCTCAGAATGACAAAGTCTCGTTGTAGTACTAAAACTGCCGCAGAAACCGCAGGTCGTTTCCGTAGAAGAGGCGGATGTCGTCAATGCCGTATTTGAGCATCGCCGGTCGTTCGACCCCCAGCCCGAAGGCGAAGCCGCTCCACTCGTCGGGGTCGTAGCCACCGTTTTGGAGCACGACCGGGTGCACCATCCCCGCGCCAGCGATCTCCAGCCAGCCAGAGTATTTGCAAACCCGGCAGCCCTCCCCACCGCAGAGGATGCAGTCCATGTCGGCCTCGATGCTGGGCTCGGTGAAGGGGAAGTAGGAGCCCCGGATGCGGATGCTCCGCTCTGGCCCGTAGAGCCGCCGCGCAAACTCGGTCAGCGTACCGATGAGGTCGGCCAGCGTGATGGCGTGTCCCACCGCCAGCCCTTCCACCTGGTAGAACTGGTGCTCGGAGCGGGCGGTGATCTGCTCGTAGCGATAGCATTTGCCGGGCAGGATGACGCGGATGGGCTCAGGGCAGCGCTCGCGCATCACCCGGATCTGCCCCGGCGAGGTGTGCGTGCGCAGCAGGACGTCGTCGCTGATCCAGAAGGTGTCCCACATGTCGCGGGCGGGATGGTGAGGCGGCATATTGAGCAGCCCGAAGTTCAGTTCGTCGGTCTCGACGTCGGGGGACTCGTAGACCTGAAAGCCCATCTCGGCGAAGATGGCGTAGATCTGGCGCAGCGTCTGGGTGGTGAGGTGCAGGTGCCCGGGGCCGATGGGACGACCCGGCAGGGTGACGTCCAGCGCGCCTCGCTCCAACTCCCGCTCCATTTCCGCCTGGTGTAGGGCCTGGGCCTGGGCCTGATAGGCTGTCTCTAACCTGGCCTTGAGCGCATTGGCGGCGCGCCCGAAGGCCGGGCGCTCCTCCTTTGGCAGTTCCCCGACGGAGCGCAGCATCAGCGTCAGCGCGCCTTTCTTGCCCAGGTAATGCCTGTGCCACGCGCCCAGTGCGTCGTTGTCCTCGACTACCTCCAGCGCAGCAAGGGCTTCTTGTTCCAAGTGATCCAATTGGTCGAGCATGACTGCACACTCCTCGATGGGTGGTTAGTTGGTTGGTTGGTGGAAATAGAAACGCCCTCGCCCCTGGGGGCGAGAGCGTGCACTCCCGCGGTACCACCCCGCTTGGCTCCTGATGGAGCCCACTCATTCCACCGGCGGTGCCTGTGGGCGCGACCGGCTGCCCCGTTAACGCTGGGCCTGCGGAGCGGGTTACTTGCCGGAGATCCGGTTTCCCCCGTCGGCTTGGGAGCGAACTTCAGCGGTCTTCCTCCGGGCGGGGCTCTCAGTCCACGACCCCGTCTCCCTGGCGGTCTCCCCCCGCCTACTCCTCTCCGTCACAGCCTTTCCGATGATCGGTTGGTTGTATGCTGCATTATGCCGCAAAAGTCCCCTTTTGTCAAGTCGCGCTGTGCCTTTCCACTGTTCTCTGTCGCGCCGCCTCGAAGAGGATCGCCGCCGTTGCCACCGCTGTGTTCAGCGACTCGACTCCCGCCGTCATGGGGATGGAGACCTGTCCTTGCGCAAGTGCGCGGGCCCGTTCCCCTGCCCCGGCTGCCTCGCCCCCTACGATGAGCGCCACCGGCTGCGTCCAGTCCACCGCCGTGTAGATTGTCTCGCCGCCGGCCGCTGCCATCCACACGTCGCAGCCGGTCACCGCCCCGGCGATGGCCTCCCACCTGAGCGCTGCCACCGGGAGGCGCAGGTGGGCTCCCATAGCGGCCCGCACCACCTTGGAGTTGCTGGCGTCCACCGTACCAGGTGCCAACAGTACCTGCTCCACCCCCGCCGCCTGCGCCGTGCGCAGGATGGCGCCCATGTTCCCCGGGTTCCGCACACGGTCGAGGATAAGGGAGAAGGTGGGATGCTCGGGGCGGGAGAGATTGGGGATGGAAAGCACGGCCAGGATGCCCTGTGGGGTCTCAGTGTCGGAGCAGACAGCCATCACTGGCTCACTCGCGGCATAACAGGGGATGTCCATCTCGCGCAGTGATGCCAGCAGTCCGCCGCCTCGCTCGCCGGCTTCTACTGGCTCGGTGTAGAACACGAAAGCAGGAGGGATGCCAGCACGGACAGCCTCCTCGACGAGCCGTATCCCCTCGAAGACGAAACGGTGCTCCCGCTGGCGAACGCGCCGCCGGCTCTGTAACGCCCGCACATATTTGACCTTGTCGTTCTTCTGGCTGGTGATCATCCTTGATGAGTAAGAGGCCGTGGGATACCCCGCGGCCTCTGTTGCAAGTTCGTAGTGGCGACTTTAGTCGCCTTCCCTGCGCAATGGGCGACTGAAGTCGCTACTACGAGCCATCACAATCGTTGTGGTGACTAATGCGGCGGGATGTGCAGTACCTGCCCGACGTAGATGTGGGCTGGGTTAGCGATGCCGTTGTACTGCGCCAGATCCAGGTAACTCATACTGTAACGCAACGCGATGCGGAACAGGTTGTCACCGCGCTGCACCACGTAGGTGGTCTCGCCTGTGGGCGGCGGGGGTGGTTGAGTGCCTGGCGAGGGGATGGTCAACGTCTGTCCGGCATAGATGCGGGCCGGATTGGCGATGCCGTTAGCACTGGCGATTGCCTGCACCGTCGTGCCGTAGCGCAGTGCGATGCGAAACAGGTTCTCGCCCCCCTGTACTACGTGCGTAACCTCGCCTGTGGGTGGCGACGTCGGGGTCGGCGCGGATGTAGTGGGGGGCGGTGTGGTGGGCACAGGGGTGGGGAGCGGGGTCGCCGGGGGCTGGGTCTGCGTGGGGGGCGGCGCGGTGGGCGGTTCGACCGTCGGGGTTTCCCCCATTACCTGCGTTACCCAGGCCGATTCTGCAGCCGCTGTGGCCATCATGTCCTCCTCTGACGGGGCGACCTCTGCCCCGGTTGCCGGGGTCGGTGTCACGTCGGTGGCGGCTGGCCTGTAGCAGCCGGTCATCAGGCCAAGCACAATCAGCATGCCTATCGTACCCAGGAACAAGGGGCGTCGGGTTTTTTTCATTGGGCTACCTCCTTCGTTCTATGCCACATCAGTATGCCGCATCAGTCGAGTTGTTATGTGTTTCTGGAGTCTGGCAAATTTTGAAGCCTACCACATTTACGTACGGTATGGCGACTGACAGACCGCAAGATACTGGGGTCACGGTGGTGACTTCAGTCGCTCTAGCCTCACTTTGAACGACTAAAGTCGTTACCACGAGCAAAATTACCAATGTCCAGTACGTTCTACATAGTACCACAATAATTCGGTGGCGTCAAGCGGACTCGCTGAGGCCCGCTAGGAGACAGGGCTTCCAGGATGGCGGTTAGCAAGACCGCCTGTTCTTGATTTCCGCCAACTTGCGAGAAACAGAAAGCCGGCTACCAGGGGAGGCAAGGCTATAGTGAGGAGCACGGGGACAATCGTCGAGAGCGGGAAACGGCCGTGCGTTATCACGGGATACCCAATGAGTACGAGCAAGCCTTCCAGTATTAACACAACTCCTCCAATAGCATCCCATCGCCACGCGATGGCGGCACTGGCCAAGAAGACCAAGCCAGGTAATGCATTTGGTGCATTCGCCAAAATTCCTATCAATCCTTCACCAGCACCTGAGACCAGGCCGAAGAACGTCCACCAACTTGCCCAAATCAGTGCCAAGGCCCGTGCGATATAGAGCATCCGCTTCGTTGCCCGATTGCCAGTATGGCCAATATTTGCCATGATTTTCCTTCCTTCAGCCGATTATGATATTGAACAGAGCATGGATCACAAAGCAGGGCACTAGACTTCCGGTACTCCAGCGCAACTGCCCTGCCACCAGTCCAAGGATCAGCGCGCTAGCCACAACGAAGGCTGTTGCTCCAGACGACGCCCCAACAGTGGGCAGCGCTAGGTGCACTAGTGCGAACGCCACCGCCGAGACGAGGGCAGCGACCGAAAACTTCCACCGGGCGACCGGGATGAGGCCTGGAAAGCCATGCTGATGTAGCCTTGATGTCTGATAGCGTCAAAGCGTCTGCCTTTCGCGGCGGATAAAAGGGCGAATGTTGTACTGCGTTTGGTGCGCGAGGTTCGACTTCGTATAAGCCGGATACCCTTGCGCAAACGCGAAACCCGTTGTATGATCTATCCATAGATACTGCTTTTCTATCTCCGCTGACCCTTATTCAGTATAGAGCAAGTGCATGAGAGTGTCAAATTCCGCGATAAGGACAGGGGCATGGCCAAGGGGCTGCGCCCAACCGCCGAAGACTGCCTCAAAATCGAAGGCCATAGCCGCAAAATCATTGAGACTTAACCACTACTGGAAACTCCACGATCAACTTCCCCGCTTCACTGCTCTACGCTTGACGACCCAAAAACCCGACCTTTGCTTCCCTACTTGCGTATAAGAGTTGTAGTGACCACCGCGGATTGGCTAACCCGATGACCCAAGACTTGATCGAGCGTGCACTGGCAGGCGATGAAGCAGCCGCTCGGAAACTACACGATGCCCACTACCCGGCCGTCATTCGGTTGGCTCTCCTGCTCCTGCGAAACCTGCAGGACGCCGAGGATGCGACGCAGGACACCTTCGTCTACGCCTTCCAGCACCTGGATAAATATGACCCAGAGCGGGCTGCCTTCGTCACCTGGCTCAAGGTCATCGTCACCAGCCGCTGCCGGGACCTGCAGCGCAGCCGCCGTTTCCAGTGGCTCTCGCTGCAAGACTTGCTGGAGGCCGGACGCGAGCCTGAAGACGAAACACCCACTCACCAGCCGGACGTCGTGCTCGAATTGGTGGGAGTGCAGCAGGCGGTGTGGGAGGCATTGGAGCAAGTGCCGCGTAAGTCGCGTCACGCGCTGATGCTGCGCTACTTCGGGGATCTTTCGTATCCTGAGATGGCCCAGGCCCTGGGCTGCCCGGTCAGCACCGCCAAGTCCCGCGTTGCCTATGGCCTGCGGACGCTGGCCCGCTTGCTGGGGCAAGAGACATCGGGCGCAAGAGGCTACCGTATGGAGAATGTGCCGTGAACAAACACCTCAACGACCATCAATTGCTGGCCTATCTGGAAGATGACCTCTCGCCTGATCGCCGCGAGCGGGCCGAGGCCCACCTGCGTGCCTGCCCCGCCTGCCGCGCCCGCCTGGAGACGCTGGCCCGGACGGCGGAGGACCTGACCACGACGCTGCACGCTGTGGGAGAGCAGGTCCCGTTGTCTCCCACCCGCTCGTGGGAGGCAGTGGCACGCCGGAGGGCGAAGCAACGCCCGGCGTTCCGCCCGCTCCTGCGCCAATGGGCAACGGTGACCGCACTGGTGCTGCTCGTCGCTGGCCTCGCCGGTCTGATCCACACACTGGCCGTCAGCGGCCCCACGTTGACTGAGGCCACACCGACCCCCAGCCCTACATCCCCGGCCAGCCCATCGCCTGCGGCCGGGCCGCTACCTCGCCCCCCCCTCGGCGGCCTCTCCACGCCTATCTCCATCCTCGTCCTCGGCACCGATGGCGAGAGCGAGACGTCTGACGAGACCGACGCGCTGGTGCTCTTCTACCTGGACGCCGAGGCCGGACACGCTTTCCTGCTCTCCATCCCTCGTGACCTGTACGTGGAGTTGCCCAGCCACGGGCAGGCACGCGCTGGCAGCGCCTATGGGTTGGGCAAGCGGGACGAGGATACCAGCGGCCTGGGGCTGGCCCGGGAGGCGATTTCGGCCACGCTGGGCCTCCCTGTACAGCGCGCCGCCCTGGTGCACTTCGACGGTTTCGTCGCGCTGGTTGACGCCATTGGCGGCCTGGACGTCGAGGTGCCCTATCCTATTGAGGACTCCATCTTCCCGGACGGCCACGGCGGCTACGACCCGCTGCTAATCCCCGCCGGGGAGCAGCATTTCGACGGCGAGATGGCCCTGCGCTACGCCCGTACCCGCCTCGTCCCGGCCCCCGGCTTTGACCGCGCTTTCCGCCAGCGACAGCTCATCCTGGCCGCGCACGATCGGGTGACACGGCTCGACCTGCTGCCCGACCTCATCGTCCAGGCCCCCACCCTCTGGGCGGCCATCGCAGGCGGTTTCGAGACAGACCTTTCCCTGAGCGATGTGATTGACCTGGCGCTCCTGGCGACCAGCCTCACCGCCGATGACATCACCACCGCCGCGCTCGACGAGTGCTGTACCGTTCGGCATACCACGCCTGCCGGCGAGCGCGTGCTGCTGCCCCAGCCGGAGGGGATTGAGGCACTGATGGAGAACTTACTGGAGGAAGAACGATGATCCGCCGAACGCCCCCCCTGAATCTTGGACGCAGATTAACGCTGATTCGGGCTGATTTTTCTATCTTTATCTGCGAAAACCTGCGTGAGTCTGCGTCCCATTCCCCTGTCGATTTGAGGCGTGGCTCCGCCAGATGCTTACCCCTGACCATCCTGTTGCTGGGCTTGATCGTGTTGACGGCCTGCCGCCCCGTTGCACACGTCCCAGTCAGGCCAACGCCTACCGTCTACCGCGCGCCTCCCACCCCTGCCGTTTACAAGCCCGTCACGCCGCTGCCCAAACCCCATCCTGAGGTCGGGCCAACCAGCGTGTTGCTCCTGGGCACTGACCGGCGCAGCCCGGAGGTCGGCACCGACAACACCGATACGCTGATGCTCCTCAGCCTGGACCCCGCCGCTCGGCGCATGGCGATACTTTCCATCCCGCGCGACCTCTACGTCGAGATTCCCGGTCACGGGCAGGGACGTATCAACACCACCTACGCCTGGGGCGAGCAGGACGGGATGGGCGGCCTGGCCCTGGCCCGCCAGACCGTCTCTGCCACTCTTGGCATCCCGGTCCAACACACCGTCTTTTTCGACTTCGACACCTTCGTCACGCTGATTGACGCCATCGGTGGTGTGGACGTGGACGTGCCTTGCGATATCTCCGACCCGACCTACCCAGACAGCGGCACCGGCTACGATCCTTTCTACCTGTCCGCCGGTCAGCATCACCTGGACGGGGCCACGGCCATCAGATATGCCCGCACCCGCGCCACCCCCGGCGGCGACTTCGACCGCACCGCCCGCCAGCGACAACTGGTGCTGGCTGTGCGCGACCGGGTCACGCGGCTCGACCTGCTGCCGGGCCTGATCGCGCAATCCCCGCAGTTCTGGTCCGCGCTTCGCGGAGCCTTCGAGACCGACCTGACGCTGGGGGAGATCGTGGATCTGGTTGTCATCGCCAGCCGCATCCCCGCCGACCAAATTGCGACGGCCGCCATTGACGAGACCTGCACCCAGCCCTGGGTCACGCCCGGCGGGGCTTCCGTCCTGGTTCCCATCCCAGACGCGATTGACGCTCTGGTCACTGACCTCTGCTCCCCTCCGCCAGCCACGGCGGCAGCCTACTGATCCCATTGTTCATTTGTCATTTGCTCATTTGTCACATATAATGTCTCTTGATGACTGTCCTCTTCGCACTCCTCGGCCTCCTCGTCGGCGGCCTGGTCAATCAACTTGGCTCCGACCTGCCTGCCCGGCGGAGCCTGACCCATCCCCACTGCCCCTACTGCGGGCGGGAGCGCCCCTGGTGGCAATGGCTTGCCCTGCCCGCCTACCTGATTGGGCGCGCTGGCTGTCCCTACTGTGGCGCACCTATCCGCCTGCGCCAGCCCATGGTCGAAATTGGGCTGGCGGTGGTCTATGGTTACCTCTGGATCGTGCTCGGCCCCTCCGTTAAGCTGATCCTCTATCTTCTATACAGTACTATCTTTGCTCTCATCCTCATCACCGACGTCGAGCGGCGGCTGATTCTCAACGTGGTGATGTACCCATCTATTCTCCTCGCCATCATCGCCAGTTTCTTCACCCCGGAGATGACGTGGTGGAGCGCAGTGGCCGGCGGGGCGACCGGTTTTATTTTTTTCCTCGTCGCTGCATTAGTGGGGAATGTTTTCTTCGGCAGCGGGGCGTTGGGTGGCGGAGACGTCAAACTGGCCGCTTTCGTCGGGCTTATCACCGGCTTCCCGCTGATCATCGAGGCGCTGGTGTTGACCGTCCTCATCGGGGGAGCCGTCAGTTTGATCCTGTTGATCATACGTGTACGCAGTCTGCGCGACCCCATCCCCTACGGGCCGTTCCTCATTGCCGGCGCCGTCGTCACCCTGCTGTGGGGCTACCCGATCGCCGGATGGTTCCTCCACCGCTAGGCTGACTGCAAAGAACTCCTCCGCTCGCTACTTCACCCTGACGGGCGTGCTGGGTCGCCCTGATGATGCCCCTGACGTCCCTTCTCCGTTAATTGTTTTGTTCCACTGCCTGTCGTGGTGAAGAGGGCGGGGTGGCGGCGTTGGTGAGCGTATCGCGCTTGTTTGTGCGAGGGCTGCCTGTGGGCTATAATTGAGCCTGGACCTGCCACCGATGCGAGAGACGGCTATGAGTTGCGATGTGCACACCGGCGCGCGGCCACGGCAGGCCCTGGCAGATGGAGAACCTGGGCGATAATACTTCCGTATCGTTTGACGGGCCTGGAGGGATAACAAGGATGGGTGAGAAGGTGCGCGCCTGGCTGGCCCTCTCCCGTCTACCGTTCCATTCCGTGGGGGTGCTGCCGTTTATCCTGGGCGGGGTGCTGGCCTGGCGGCAAGGAGGGGCCTTCCGCTGGGATGTCTGCGCCTGGGGCACGCTGGGCGTGGTGCTCGTGATGCTGGCTACCTACTACGCCGGAGAATACTGGGATTACGTGGAGGATTCCCTGTCCGCCCGCTGGGGTCCCAGCCGCTTCGCTGGAGGCTCCCAAGTGTTGCAGCGCGGCCTTTTGCCCCGCCACGCCGCTCTGTGGGCCTCGCTGGCCAGCCTGCTATTGGCCGGCGGAGTGGGGTTGATCCTCCAACTGGGCTACCGGACGGGGCCGTGGACCATCCCCCTTGGTGTCGCAGGTCTGTTGGGTGGGTTCTTCTATTCGACGCGGCCGGTGCGCTGGGTGAGCAGGGGTTGGGGCGAGTGGTGGATCGCTTTCTGCTACGGCTGGCTGCCGGTGGCGGTAGGCTACTATCTACAAGCGGGAGGGGTGACGCCGCTTGTTCACTGGCTGGCGGCCCCCATCGGTCTCACCATCTTCAATGTGATCCTGCTCAACGAATTTCCCGATTACCCGGCCGACCTGGCGGTCGGGAAGGCCAACCTGGCGGTGCGCCTGGGGCGAGAGCGAGCCTCTCTTCTCTATGGCCTCACCAGCCTGGGGAGTTGGGTGGCGATGTTGCTCTCCCTGGGTCACGGCGTGCCCACGCGGGCTCTGTGGTTCTACCTGCCCATCCTGACCCTCTCGCTGATCCTGGTCGTGCTGGTGATGCGCGGATGCTGGCGAGACCGGGCAATCCTGGAGAGGCTCTGCGCCACCAATCTGGTGGTGAACCTGGGCACCACGGCGGCCTACATCCTCGCCTCTGTCCTCGGGGGTTGAGCGTATGGGCGAGTGGTGGCAGGGGTGGGGAAAGCGGCCGCGGCGCAAGGTGCGTCCCTTTTGGTGGCCACCGAGCCTGATCCTCCGACAAGCGGTGAGCGCGCTGTACGTAGGCGCACTATCGCGCTGGCGGGAATTGCCGCGCTGGCTTCTCACCTACGGCTTCAAGTGCCTGCCTGGGGCCGCCGGGTCGCGGGGCATGGGCTGCATCGGCTTCCCGGCCCACCCTGTCTGGGAGATGACTACTGCCTGCAACCTGCGCTGCATCCACTGCCACGTCTCGGGTGGAAAGCCGGCGGCCGATGAGTTGACCACCGGCGAGGCCAAGCGTCTCCTGGATCAATTGACCGAGGTGGGGGAGTTTCGCATGATGGCCTTCACCGGCGGCGAGCCGCTGGTGCGCCCCGACCTCTTCGAGTTATTGGCCTATTCCCAGGCTCTGGGCTTCACGAACACCCTGGCCACCAACGCCACCCTCATTGACGAAACGGTGGCCCGCCGTCTGCGCCGCTACGGCGTGGTGATCGCCGCCGTGAGTCTGGACGGCTTCGATGCCGCAACCCACGATTTCGTGCGCGGCTCGCCCGGCGCATTCGAGGCCACCCTGCGGGGGATATGCGCCCTGCGACAGGCTGGCATCCTCTTGCACATCAACATCACGGCCATGGAATACAACATGGATCAGATGGAGTCACTGATGGCCCTCGTTGACGAGTTGGGGGCGGGAATACTCTTGATGTACCAACTGGTGCCGGTGGGGCGAGGCCGGGGGATCGGGGAAGCGGCTCTGGACCTGGGTGCCAACGAGCGGCTGATCCGTTTCATGGCCCAGGCGCAGCGCACCACCAGAGCGATCATGGAACCGGTTGCGGGGCCCCAGTACTGGCCCTTCCTGCTGCTGCGGGCTGGCATCCGCAGCGGCCCGCTCCTGCGCCTGGCGGAAACGGTCTTTCACGGCTGTTCGGCGGGACGCGGTTTCGTCTACATCAAGCCCAACGGCGAGGTCTGGCCCTGCCCCTTCATCGAGGTGAGTTGCGGCAATGTGCGCCAGACGCCCTTCCCGACCTTATGGGCCACCTCCCCTGTCCTCAAGGGCCTGCGAGAGCGGGAGAAACGGCTGAAAGGGCACTGCGGCGAGTGCCAATACAGGCGGCTATGCGGCGGCTGCCGGGGGCGGGCCTGGGCCACCAGCGGCGACTACCTGGCTGAGGATCCCTCCTGCTTCATCCACTCATCCGATCACCCTCCCGCAGGTTGGGGGGACAATATCGGGCAGGAACGGGCTTCCGCATCAGGCCTGGCCGGTTGATCGGAGTGACTTTCGAACCTGCGGGAGGGTAACTGATGGAAACCACGCTACGGCTCGTCCCCTTGCCGGAACCCATCCGCCCGCAGATGGAGCGGGTGGAGCGGCTATTATATGAAACGCTGGCGCAGGTCGAGGAGCCGCTGGGTTTGAGACTACGCCGCTCGCTGGGCGGAGGCAAGCGTCTACGGCCGGCACTGGTGGTCCTCGTCGGACGGATGTTCGCCTCTCCCCCCGCGCCTTTCCACAGCCTGGCGGCTGCGGTGGAGATGCTGCACATCGCCACGCTGATACACGACGACCTGGTGGATGGGGCGCCCTTGCGGCGGGGTCGTGAGACGCTCCACACGGTCTGGCCGGCGGGGGCGACTGTACTGGCCGGTGATTACCTCCTGGCTCAGGTGGCATCGCTGGTAGCGGAGTTAGAGCATCCCCGTATCCTCAAGGTCTTCGCCGAAACCCTCTGCATCATGTGTGCCGGGGAGATAAGGCAGACATTCGTCACCAAGGGAAAGCAAAGCCATAGCCGCGCCGCCGTGGAACAGACGGCGCTGGATTCGACAAGCCGGTGCGGGCGAGAGGATTATTACCGCAGCATCGAGGCCAAGACGGCCTCGCTTTACGCCGCCGCAACGGAGATGGCGGGCATCCTCGCCGGGGCGGAGGAGTCACAGGTCGTCGCCCTGCGCCATTTCGGTCGGGAGTTGGGAATGGCCTTTCAGATCGTGGACGACGTGTTGGACTTCATCGGTGACGAGGCGCAGTTGGGCAAGCCGGCCGGGAGCGACCTCCGCCAGGGCCTAATCACCCTGCCAACCCTATGCTATCTAGAGAGGGTTGAGGATGGCGCCCCTGTCAACGTCGTGCTATCGGGCCAGCGGGACGAGGAGCACGTGCGAGTGGCGATAGAGGCCGTCTGCTTGTCGGGGGCCATCGAGGCCTCGCTAGCGGAGGCACGAGCCCACGCCCGGCAAAGCCAGGAGGCATTGGCGACCCTGCCCGACAACGGTTCACGCCATACGCTGTGCTCCCTGGCCGAATACGTGGTGGAACGTAAACACTGAGGCGCGATGGTTGTTCTATCGTCCGAACTCGCGGGCCAGTTGCTCTACGCTCAGGTGGATCATGGTGGGCCGTCCGTGAGGACAGGTGCGCGGGCTGGCGCATCGCTCCAGTGCCCGTATCAGTTCCTCCATCTCCTCTCGTGCCATCACCTGCCCGGCCTTGATCGCGGCCTGCTTGCAGACCTGGCGTGCTACCGTCTCCTCAATCGTGCTCTCCAGCGGCACATCGCCTGCCTCTAACGCCGCCGCTACGTCCTCCAGTACCTGGCGCGGGTCCGTCTCCGCCACAATCGCCGGGAGCGCCCGTACCAGCATCGTCGTCCCGCCAAAGGGCTCCACCCGGAAGCCCAGGCTGCCCAGCACCTCCAGATGTTCCTCCAGCAGGCTCGCCGCCTCAGGTGCCAGTTCCACGGGCTGTGGTTCCAAGAGCGCCTGGGACGTGACCTCTGCCCGCTGTCGCTCCGCCAGCAGCCGCTCGAACAACACCCGCTCGTGGGCGGCGTGCTGGTCAATCAGGTACATCCCCTCTGGCCCCTCGGCCACGATGTAGGTCGTGCCCACTTGTCCCACCACCCGCAGCGGCGGAAGTTTCCCCGCCGGAGGTGTGTAGGGGCGCGGTGACCGCGCCCCTTCGAGGCGCAACTGCTCGCCAGCCGGTCGTGGTCTCAATCCGGCCAGTCGCTCGCGGCGCTGCGCCCATTGAGCCGGAGATGCGGGCCAGGAGGTCGGCGGGCGGGCGGCGACGGGCACAGGGGAGCGCTCGAGCAGTGTGCGTCGCACCGCCCTCTGCACTGCCCGGAACACTGCGTCGCCATCGCGGAAGCGCACTTCCGCTTTGGTGGGGTGCACGTTCACGTCCAGGTCCTCTGGCGAGAGGTGCACCATCACCACCGCCAGGGGGTAGCGCTTGGTGGGGAGGAGGGTGTGGTAGGCCTGGATGACCGCGTAGGTCAGGCGGACGTCTTGCACCCAGCGCCCGTTGACGAAGAGCGTGATGTAGCCCCGATTGGCCCGGTGTAGCGATGGCGGACTGACGAAGCCTGTGACCTGGATGCTGGGTGCTGGATGCTGGGCTTCGGGGATGATCTCGAGGACAGCGGCGCCGATCTCCAGCCCGTAGGCCGCGACCAGCACGTCGCGCAAACGGTCGTTGCCGGGCGACTGGAAAACGGGCTGTCCATCGTGGGCTAGCGTGAAACGCAACGCTGGGTAGGCCATCGCGTAGCGGGTGAGCCAGCCGTCAATGTGTCTGCGCTCGGTTCGTTCGGAGCGCAGAAACTTGCGGCGGGCCGGGACGTTGAAGAACAAGTTCTCCACTGTCACTGCTGTCCCCGGCGGCCGCCCGCTCTCCTGGCGGGTCACCACGCGGCCTCCTTCTAGCCGCAGCAGCGTCCCCACCGGTTCGTCGGTCGCCCGTGTCACGAAGATCATCTGACTGACGGCGGCGATGGAGGCCAGTGCCTCACCCCGAAAACCCAGCGTGGTGATGCGGGCCAGGTCGTCCGCCGTCGTCAACTTACTGGTCGAGTGGCGATGGAAGGCCAACTCAACCTCGGCAGCCGGCACGCCGCAGCCGTCGTCGGTGACGCGGATGTACTGTTTGCCACCAGCGCGTGCCTCCACCTGGACGTCGCGCGCACCAGCGTCTATGGCGTTCTCGACCAGTTCCTTGACTACAGACGCGGGGCGCTCTACCACCTCGCCGGCGGCGATCTGTGAGGCAACCTCTTCCGACAATACACGGATGGGCATCCAGGACCTCCTGCGTTATTTTATCACACAACCCTGCCCAGCAAAAGCCGTCAGCCGGAGGCCGGGAATTGCAACTGCTGACTGCTAATTTGACAATTCGCCGCCCTTGCGGTAGCATGATAACGGTCGTGCTAGACGGGGAGCTGGCGGTGCCCTGTACCCGCAATCCGCCATAGCGGGGTCGAATTCCTCCCTGAGGGTTGGATCACCCGATACTGTCGAGGTCAAGCGGTGTTGAAGACCGGGTCCTGCGCGGCAGGAGCCTTCGAACCCCGTCAGGTCCGGGAGGAAGCAGCGGTAAGGAGCCCCTCCTGGGCGCCGCAGGGGTGCCTGGTTGGAGCTGGTTGATCCCGGTAAGCCGGGGGGTGCGATTCGACGGGAGGTGCACGACCATGTCGTCAAGGAGGCGGCGGGCTCCCCGCCGCCTCCCTTGCCCTGATAGCGTATGGAGAGAACCACAACCGTCCCGCTCAAACACACATACCGGCCGCAGGCCCAAGGCTTCACGGCTCTCGTGGCATTGGTGTTCATCGTCGGCATGCTGGCGGCCGGCTACCAGGCGACGCTGACGCCGGTTACGCTGGTAGTGGAAGGTCACGTGCAACGACTGCACACTCACCAGGACATCATCGCCGCGCTGCTGGTGGACGCCGGTCTCACGCTTGAGCCTGAGGATATCGTCACCCCTGCATTGGGTACGGCTCTCGAGCCAGGACTGATCGTGGAGGTGCAGCGGGCCCGCCCCGTGCACATCAGCGCCGACGGACACAATACCACGATCCGCACCCACGCCACGTCAGTCGAGGCGGTGTTAGAGGAGGCAAGAATATCGCTGGGACCGCACGACGGGGTGGAGATCGAAGGAGAATTTCTGGCGGCTAATCCCGAACCCGCCCGCCTCACAGTCCGCCGCGCCATTCCCTTCACGCTGCATGAGGGTGGTCGGGCAACGACACTCTACACCACCGCTCCCACCGTCGGGGAGGCATTGCGCTTGGCCGGGCTGACGCTCTACCTGGCGGACAGCGTCCAGCCGGGGCTGGGCGAGCGTATGTCGGCCGGGCAGCATGTCTACGTTGATCGTTCCATCCCGGTGGCAGTACAGATGGATGGACGGACATTCCGCACCCGCACTCATCGGGAGCGCGTAACCGAGTTGCTGGCCGACCTGGGTGTTGTCCTCACTGGCCAGGACTATACCATCTCTACACTCAACGCTCCCCTGGGAGAAGACACCACGATCCGGGTGGTGCGTGTTAGCGAGCGCTTCTTGATCGAGCAAGAGCCCATCCCTTTCGACACAACGTGGCAGGCCGACCCCGACCTGGAGATTGACCACCAGCGATTGCTGCAGGAAGGAGCACGCGGCATCTTTGAACGGCGCCTCCGCATCCGCTACGAGGACGGTTACGAGGTCGCACGGGCAGTCGAGGACGAGTACGTCGCTGTCCCGCCCACGACCAAGATCTTCGGGTATGGCACGAAGATCATCGTCCGCGCACTCGACACTCCCTCCGGTCCAATCGAGTATTGGCGGAAGATCCGCGTGTTGGCGACCTCTTACTCTGCCGCCACTGCTGGCACGCCTAAGACGAGTCGCTGGTACGGACACACGGCCACGGGGATGAAGATGCAGCACGGCATCGTCGCCGTAGATCCGCGAGTGATCAGCCTACGCAGCCAGGTCTACGTGCCTGGCTACGGCATCGGTATCGCCGGTGACACCGGCGGTGCGATCAAAGGGCAGCGCATTGACCTGGGGTACGACGACGACAGTCTGGTGCTTTGGTACCGCTGGGTGGACGTCTACCTGTTGACCCCTGTGCCTGCCTGGATCAACTACAGGCTTGGGCCATAGAGCCGGCCGATGGATGTGCACAGACTGCTGGAGCAATGGGCCCTGCGGCCGAGCAAAGGACTGGGCCAGAACTTTCTGGTAGACCAAGCCGCCCTTGAGAAGATCGTCGCCGCCGCGGAACTGACTCCTGATGACGCTGTCCTGGAGGTCGGCGCGGGACTGGGAGCGCTGACCAAACGGCTGGCCCGGAACGCTGGGCACGTGGTCGCCGTTGAACTGGATCAGCGGCTGATACCCGTGCTGCGGAGCGTGTTAACCGACTTCGACAACGTCACATTGATTCAGGGAGACATCCTGACACTCGACCCCGCTGCTTTAGTCAGCGCCGCCAGCATCCAGCGGTTGGCATCCAGCACCCAGTACAAAGTTGTAGCCAACCTGCCCTACTACATCACCTCGGCCGTACTGCGTCATCTGCTGGAGGCCAGCCTCAAACCACAGCGCATGGTGATCACGGTGCAGCGGGAGGTGGCGGAGCGCATCGTCGCGAAACCGGGGCAGATGAGCCTGCTGGCGTTGAGCGTGCAGTTCTACGGGCGGCCGCGACTGCTCTTTCGCATCAAACCGGGCAGTTTTTACCCCTCGCCGGAGGTGGAATCGGCAGTGGTGCAGGTAGACCTCCACGCCGCCCCCCCCGTGCCTGTGGAGGATACAGCCGCTTTCTTCCGCGTCGTGCGAGCCGGCTTCGCCCAGCGGCGTAAACAACTGCGCAACGTGCTGGCCGCCGGTCTCAGGCAGTCACCTGATGAGGTGGCGGCCAAATTGTGGGAAGTGGGCGTGGACCCCCGGCGGCGCGCACAGGCGCTCAGTCTTGAGGAATGGGTCAAGGTCGCCCGTGTGCTGGGGTGACCTCGGCGGGTAATCACCAAGTGGTTGACGTTGCTATAAAACCGTGATACAATGACATTGAGCATACTTTTCGTATCCTGCGGTTATGAAGTGGAAGCGTCAGCCCACTGGCGTCATTGGCGGGGACGAAGTCTCATAGGTGCAGTTGATATCTGTGCCGAGGCCACCGAAACAAGACTTTGCTGGGCGCAGTCGGGGCATTTCGGCTTCCATTCAAGTTGGAAAGGTGCGGAAAACTGGATAGGCCCTCGGCCTATGTTAGTGTGATCGTGGTGTGTGCAGTGAGACAGATGGATACTGATCGGGCTTTATACATCGGTGGCACCTTTGAAGGTGATCTCGCAGGCGCCGACACAGTTCTCATTACCGAGGAAGGACTGGTGAGCGCCAACATCACGGCCGAGCGCGTCATCGTGCAGGGGGTCGTCGTTGGCAGCGTCCGCGCCAGGCAGGTCGAAGTCCGCGCCAGCGGCAAGGTGTGGGGCAATGTCTGGGCCCAGACACTCTACATTGAGCCCAGCGGCTTTATTCGGGGGCAAATCGCCACCCCCTTGCAGACCGAACCTGTGCTCAGCCTCTCGTTGCTGGGGGCATCTGCCGACCCTCTCCTGCAATCCCCGCCTGATGATGATCTGGATCAATTGTTGTCCACCTTAGAAATGGCTGCCCAAGAGGCTGTTGCCGTAGACGAGTCGCCGTCATTTCTCCAACCCCTGCATATCAAAGAAGCACTGGCCCGCGTCGCCGAGGCCAAGAACTGGACGATCTCTCAACTGCAACTGGAACTCCAGGCCATCCAGTCGACCCTGGCGGAGCAAGAAGCACTGATAGCGACTCTCTCCGCTGACCTGACCCGTGCCGACAGCGAGCACGAAACAGCGCTGGTGCAGCGGAACGCCGATCTGTGTGAAGACCTGAAACGCCTGCGTGTGACCGCCTTGCGGCACCAGCAGAACCAGGCCAGGCTCCAGGTCGAGCTGGAAGAGACACGTCTGGCTTTGCAGGCAGCCCAGGACGAGATCGTGCACCTGAGCACCAATCTGACCACGGCCAAGGCCCGACTCCAACGCCTGAACGACGAGATTGCTTGCAACGAGGCCCGCCGTGACCATCTGGCTGCTGTCGCCGCTGGGGCGTCCGAGCAACTCCATGGCCAACTGGCCGAGGTTGAGGCCGAGCGGGATCGGGCGACCGCCGACCTCGATGCCGCTCAAGGACTGATCGCTCAACTTACCGACCAACTTGCCCAGGCCCACACCACCGCCGAGTGCCTCGCCGCCGAGCGTGCCAGTGCTCAGGCCGATCAAGCGAAGGCCCGTGCCGCTATCGAGCAACTGACCGCCGATCTAGACGCCGCTCGTGCAGAGGTCGAGCATCTGAACAGCGATCACGCCGCCGTGCTCAGTGTTGTTCAGGCCGAGCGAGA
>Ga0315549_1001069_pt1 | contig 29676 bp, 21 predicted proteins | sample SalMarSW160200MG_FD_203101 | JGI IMG/M metagenome (GOLD analysis project Ga0315549, IMG submission 203101) | Salt marsh sediment microbial communities from the Plum Island Ecosystem LTER, Massachusetts, United States - Salt Marsh Sediment SW1601-200 ... | reverse complement strand
TTTTACTTTATCAGGCATTCATTGGATCAATATTCCTACCACCAGGAATATTAATGGTTGAAGATTACAAGACACTAAAAGAAGCTTATAAATTTGTCGATTTAGGACAATATATAGGTGTTGAAGGTGCTAACCTTGAAACTTTAGCAACGTCACTCCTCCTACCGAAAGAAATTTTTGATGAACTTGCTCGTACTTTTGATCTGGATAACTCAGATATCGATGATATAAAAGAAATTTTAAGTAAAAGATATACAATTATTAATCCTATTATTCTTGATACTCAAGAAGAATCTTTTACTCTTGAAGGAAGACAAATTCTTTCAGAAAGTAAACCATTCGTAATAAAGGGTATTAAAATAGTTGATATGAAAGGATTACATATTATAGACATAGGAGATGGTAAGGAAGCTAAGTATATCATTATTGGATCTCCATCCAAAATGGTTAGGAAAGGATTATATGGTCGGGGAGGGAAAGATATCAGTGAAACGGGAATTATTAATGATATATTCAGGATGATATTTTATTCTACTCTTTATAAGACAAAAATAAATAAAGAGACTACTGCTAGAGTTATAGCCAATGCTGCCTTCTTTGGTGACGAAGATTTTGTTGATTCTGAGACTGGTGAGCGTCTGACAACATTAGATGGATTTGGTAAAGTAATAGGTAATAAACTTTTTCTTATGAAAGTTCCAGGGGAGTTAGGAGGTCGTAAAGAAGTATCGTTTATTAGTGAAAGAATTTTTAAAGCAATCCCATCCCTCTTCATTGAACAAGTGGCTTTTGAGACAATTCATGAAATTACTAAAGATTGGGAAGAGATTAAATCTAATGACGACAACAGCAAAAATAATTATCGCTTAAAACTAAAACAATTCATTGAGGAAGATAAAAATTGGCAAGAAATAGAAACAACCTTTAATGAAATACAAGAAAAACAAGTAGGAAAGCCTCTGATTAAAGATTTTAGGAATGAAAAAAAGGAATTAAAAAAATATCTTCTTGAAATTCTCGCTACTGATAATTCTATGAGTGATTATTATGGAGAATATTTTGATAAAGAAACTAAGACAACTCGATATGGAATTACCTCTAATAATATGCTAGGATTTTATTATCCATCTAATAGAAAATTACCATATGATGAAATACCTTTAGAAATTAAAGAAAATAGTGTGACTAATAGAAAAAATGATATTAAAATAGATGATACAACAGGAATGATGGATGGTTCCTATGCATGGGCTTTTAAGCTAGAAGGAAAAGATATCATAAATCGATTTATAAGAATGGAAATCAATGAAAAAGGTCAATATACTCCAGCAAAAGGACAAGATATTTCAGACTGGCATTTAGGTTATGCTTATTATGACGAGAAAGATACCCTGCAAATATCGCAGATGTTCATGGTCACTGATGAGAACTCCAATGTATTAGAAAGCAGATGGCTAATTATTGATAAAGATGTCAAAGATAGAGGGCTAAATTGGTTTGAAGATAAAAATCTATGGAAAAAAGAGAAGAATAAAGAGGGAATGGAGGGTGCTATACAACCGATTCTTTTCTTACATAGCGGATTTGGAAATACTAAAAACGCAATTTCCCTCGAATTCCAATTAACTTCTACGTATTTATGGCAAGGTCACAAATTTGATTACAGGACATGGTTGTTCGAAAAATATAAAAGTCTCCCAAGAAAATCAGATTCTATCGTAAAATATGTAAATAAGAATTTTCCAAAAAATATGAAAAGCAACCAAGAATCAATCGCATTCCGAAATGGAATATTTAGATATATATACCACTATACATCAACTACTATAAAGATTTTCGCAACAGACATAACAAACCAACAATATGCTGATTGGAATAATATAAAGAAGGACATTGTTGAACAACGTTTGGATCATATAATAAAAACAGTAGCATACAACTTAGATCCTCAGAATTATGAAGAGATTTACAATACACTCTCAGATAATATGTTTTTCAATGATTTTAAAGGAAAAGAACGCCTAATCGAGAATCTTAAGTTTGATGGGAAGCAAGATGTTAAAAAATGGACGGCCATTATGTGGGATACATTAAAGAAGTATAAAGAAAATAAAAAGGACTCTCCTGAGTTTAAAGAAATGGATAAATTAATAGACAATTTTGTCTTTGAAGAAAACAATCGTTTTACAGATGAATGGACTGATGAGACTCTTGGAAAAGCTCAGAAGTTACATAGATTAGTTGTAGCAATACTTGGAAGAATTACCTATTTGAAAATGCTTGAAGGAAGCGCAATGTTTAAGGATGGCGTGCTTATCCCCCTCTCCCTTCAAAGAAAAATTTTAGATCAAAATTTAGGAAAAAATCATTTAATTTTAAAAAATCTAGAAAGGCTCTCCTTTCTCATGGAATATGTAGATTCAAAATATAAGGATGATTATATAGATTATCTTTTAGGTTCAGTAATAGCAGGCGTTAAAATCGCTATAGAAATCTCAGGAAATACTAAATATATAGACGCAATGAATATTCTAGATTCGAGTACTTGGGATTCCTCCAATCCTTCAATTGCCGACATAAATAATAAATTATTAGAGACGTCCGAAGAAAAGAATAGAGAATTCAACCCAATTACTGCCAATCAATATTCAGACTATTTAATAGAGACAATAGCAGCTCAATATAAAGAGTGGAGTCCAGACACCTCAATAGAAGATATACAGTGCAGCGCTATGGCGAACATACTGGATAAACTTATGACGATTTGGAACAGTCAGGTAGGTAAAAAATTTAATAAAGAGGATAATGAAGAGAAATTCTTCAAAGATAATCAAAAATATTATGAAGCAATAGTTCGAGATCGCCTTGATTATATCTTAAATATTAGGAAAAGACCCGAGATAAGAAAACTATTTAAAAATGCTCTGCTTTATAAGAAAGGATTTCCAGCACCTCTTGACTTTAGCTTAGATCCTGATCCAAATCAGTTGGATGATATCTTCGTACTCCATCTAACAGATGAGCATTTCAGACATGAAGCAAGCCTATTTTATGATGATGGTCAATTTCTCTCAAGCTTTATTAAAATAACCATCGGAAAACAAGATAAAAACATCAATACACGATTAACTTATCAAAAAGAAGAAATAATCAATTTTGTTAAAGCATTCCAAACATTAATCGCTAAAGCTGCTATCACCCATGGAACTGTATATTTAGTGCCTTTAAAGAAAAGTAAAGATGGATTTATTCAGGATAAAAGTTATACAAATAAGCTAACCAACATTATTGAGCAATATAAAAAAACATATAAGCAAATTCGGAAACTTAGCGGCGATTCTGGATGGACCCTTGATAAATACTATTGGAATAGCCGTTTCGATGCGGATCCCCATATGGTCTTTACAATACAAGAAAATCAAGTCGATGCAAACAAATTGACTATTAAAGATTTTGATCTTAGCTTGATTATGAGCTTATTCCTTCAAGGAGATTCTTTCGCAATAGTCCCACATAAGGAACAGGATCTGTTCATAACCCTTATCGATTATTACGGTGGACAGTTTAAAAAGACGGAAATATTTGGCGGTAATGAAGGACCTACTCCACGGGGAATTGAATATATTGGAGGATACGATGATCTAATTAGCGACCTTCAAAAAAGCTTGAGAGAGTTGAGAAAAATTCATGTGGCTTATCCTCAATTTTATGGGAATATCGAGTACACCCTACCATTACTAAAGGAGTTTGCTGAAGCATGGAATTCCATATTCAGAATTTAAAAATTCCTCACTCTCCAATAATTTAAATAAGAAAATTACTTATAGTAATCATAGAAATGACTGTATATATTCCACCCTCGCCAGAATTTAAAATAAATGAATTTATCACCTTAAAGCTCAGAGATGGAAAAACAGTCATATTTGTAAATAATGAAAGGTTTCTACAGTGTAAATACCTGCTTTTGTCGATACCCGCCAATAAGATTGAAGAATTCGAAAAAATTGACTCCATCGACGATGCGAAGGAGCACCTCAACTCAATTCTAGAACGACCAAAAGAGACCACCGTTAAAATACCCCCTCAAGTTGAATTCTGGGCTCACTGCTCAAATCTCCAAGTGTGGGCCGAACATGATTACGATACTCGCCTCCTCCACAGCAATCTCGCCTTCCCACTCCTGAGAAAACTCGTTGACGTCGGCGACCCTAAGGCCAAAATTAAATTCCCGCAAGAGATTGTCAGAAGGTTCGAAAGTAGAAGCAAAAATGTTGTTAAATATCTTTTAGTGCGCAAATTTCTTAACTACCTCACTCAAGAACAAAAAGACACCCTTCTACTACGCTTTTTTGAGGGAAACGACATAGATATGATTGCTGTATTGCTACATGAAGGAGCTCTGGACCTTTTAAGTCCTGAACTCCATAGACCTGTTATCCTTCATCTGTTCGACTTAAAACCGTTACTCAGACATAAAGACTTATATCTAACTAGACACTGGTTAATGAAGCTATTTTTCCGCTTGTCCAAAGCTGAGAAAATCGATGTCCTCGCGAAAATGGTAAATAAAGGAAAGCTTGATTTGAGCAAATTATATCTTACTGAATTACCTAAAGAAATACTTCATTTCCGTCTTAAAGAGCTTGATGCTAGTGAGAATGAGCTTATTAAAGTGCCTGAATGGATAAATAAATGTAAGTTATTGCAGGTTTTAGATGTGCACCTTCAGAATGCAAAATTAAGCCATTTTTCTGGTAAGTATCAAGTTTCAATTCCTAAATCTCTTGGAGACTTAACACAGTTAAAATACCTCGATTTAAGTTTATGCGAAATAAGCCACATTCCTGAGACCATCGGAAATTTAAAATCCCTCGAAATTCTCAATTTAAGTAGGAATAAGTTAAACAAGATTCCTCAGTCAATAAATAACCTCCCCAATCTAAAAGAATTACATCTAGATGATAATCAATTAGAAGTCTTACCAAATCTCTTAAATTTAACTTCTTTAAATTTTCTTTCTTTAAGTCATAATAACCTTTCTATATTTCCATTATTTATATTAGATTTAATAAATCTAGAGCAATTATTTTTAGGATATAATAAAATCAATAAGATTCCTTCTAATATAGGTAAATTGAAAAATTTAAAGCGTCTCAGCTTACAAGAAAATAAATTATTAAGAAAAATACCAGAATCAATTGGAGAGATTAAAAATTTAGAATTCTTAGGTCTAAGAGATAACAGTATAGAAGATCTCCCAGATTCCTTCGGAAATTTACTAAAATTAAAAGAATTAACTATAGCAAGAAATAAAATAAAAAAAATTCCTCAATCTTTAAAAGACATTCCTTCCCTTAAAATAAATTGACTTTAAAACGCCTTCTATTTTTCTCTAAAAAGATAGTTCTAGCTAAACTTAAGCAACTTATTCTATATTATTATTTTCATCTCTTTCAGCTTAAAATAGTATTTTTTTAAAAATTTTTTTTTAACTGTTTTTCCACTTAGAAAAATAATAGAGAATTAAGGGGAATTACCAGAATTCATTTATTTTCTTACCTTAATGTCAATATAATCTCCTTGCACTCAGAACCGATGAAATGCTTGAACAGGTGCTCGTAGCCTAAGATCTGTTTGTCATTTCCGTCCTCTAACCAGATTCCTGATGTGTATTCTGGTGCTTCCTTTACTTGGTCTAATGTGGTTAAAAGAAAATCATTATCAGCTATTAATAAACCAAAGGGAATTACATTATCTCCCTCAATTGAATGGACCTGTATTTGAATTTTAAGTAATTTTTTTATCTCTTCTTTCAGAGTATTAAAGTATTTTAAAGCAATAACAATTTTTATTTTTTCAGAAGAAAATTTTTTATTCCATATCTCTTTCAAAAGCCATTCATGCCCTCCTAGTTCATCCATTAATAAGTCAGGAGTAATAATTAAGAACAGTCTTCTTTTAGCAGAATCAATAAGTTGTTTAATTTTTTTTCTAATTTTTTTTTTTGAGTTAATTGCCCAGACCCTTGGTTCAGGTTCCTCCTCATCAACATGTAATTCACTAATCACTTTTTCTAATAATATAGTTTCTTCTATTTTTTTTTTAAATCCTTCACGAATAGATTTAAAAATTTTATCAATAGCAATAACTTGATAATTAGCTCCTCTTTTAACAGGTTCTTTTTTAATATAACCTTTTTCCATTAGTCGATTAAGAGAATCATATACTCTTGCTCTATCAACATTACTATGACGAGCAATGTCAGCAGGCGATAAAACTTTATACTTAGCAAGTGTAAGGAATACTTTTGAATCATTTTTGGTAAAATTTAGTTCTTGTAATGCTTCTTCTATCTCAGATTCATTAAATTCTTTTTCTATCTTACTATTGCTAATCAGAGACTAACTCACTTCTTTATTTATTATTTATTGACTAATGATTGCTTATTGATATATAATTTCTAATTTTTTAAATTTAAGTCTAAAAAACATTCAATATATTTTTGAATAATATCATCTTGATATGTTTTTTTATTAAGATTATTAAGATAATTATAATTAAAATAATAGAATCAAATATATTATTTCTTTTTTGCGTTATCTTTTATAAATATTATGAGAAAATTCTTAAATTATTATAGGTTTCAAGGAGAGAAAAATAAAGATAAGAATTTTAAAAAAAAAAAAGTATTTTATTAATATTTTAATATTATTATTCATATACGTTTAAAATATGAAAAAATTATAGATAAATTTATACAGAGAAGAAGAATTCTCTATAAAAATAGTCAAATTAACTAAAATAAAAAATAAAAATTTACTTTTTATTAGTTTTTTGTCGGTCAATGATATATTAAGATAATATTTCAATCGTCAAATAAATCTACTTAGATTCATAAATATATCATTTCGAATCATAACATTTATATAATAGAAATGTGTAGATATAATTAAGAACTAAATTAAATTTATAAAAATTAATTTAAAAAATTAGTGGAGGAATAAAATTATGGCTAAAAAAGCAGAAGGTTATATTGCTAAAGCACCTATTCGAAGGTTAATGAAAAGAGAAGGGGCTGATTTAGTTGCTGCAGATGCTCTAGATAAATTAATTAACTTTTTAGAAAAAAATGCTGCTAATGCAACAAAAGACGCAATTAAAATAACCAAAAAAGATAAGAGAAAAAGAATTACCGCTGCTGATATTCGTGAAGCAACAAGAGGCTCTTATTAATAATTAGCAGTTTTTTTATTTTTTTTTTTTAATTTTTCTTTTTAGAATAATTCTAATATTTTAAATAAATAGTAAAAATATATTTCTCTTTTGAAAATAATTAAAGAACTAATGATTATTCTTTAAAGAAAACTGGATTAAGAATTATAATAAGAAGAGGATCAATCAGAAATCTTTAAAGAAAGCTTTATTTAAATATTTATGAATTTCTTTATCTAATTTACTTTTTACAGAATCTAAACCTTCGACTACAATTCTCGTCTTACCAATTATATCAATAAAACCAAGTTCAGAACCAAATCTAGGTACTACGTGAAAATGCAAATGTTCAATACTTCCTCCTGAGCTTTTTCCTTGATTCATCCCAATATTATATCCTTTAGGAGAATATAAATCATTAAGTAACAATTGTAAACCTTGAATTGTTCGAAAAATATGGATTAATTCATTTTTCATTAAATCCGTAAAATTTATTATGTGACGGTTTATTACAACTAATAAATGTGCAGGATTGTATGGAAATAAATTAAGCGATACATAATTAATACTATCTTCATAAATTTTTAAAGAGACTACTTTTTCATCATTATCTCTAACTGCACATAAGATACAGTCAACAATTGGTCTATTTTTACCTTGTACATATTCAAGTTTATCTAAAGCTTGAAGCCATTTATTAAACATTTCTCTTTATAATTAAATTAAGTTATTGTATTATAAATTTAAATAATTACTTATGTATATAAATTAAATCCTGGGCTTGTGTTAAATCTCTGAGTTCTACTAAGATCATTTGGATTTATTTTAATAGTACAATAATCACTTAAAAGTAAATTACTATAAGCATAAACATTATATAGATTCCTTATTATAACAAAAAAATTATTTTTTGATATTATTTCATGTTGATTGATAAAGACCTGATCGCTAATTTCATATCTATAATTATCTTTATCTAGTCTAAAGAAGACATTCTTTATTAGAAATAACTTCTTTAATTCCATTAGAAAATTTACTTCTCCATCTTTACTTTTTTTAAGAGCATTAATGTAAGGTTTTGTAATTTGTGTTCCTATGGATACAATTAGTAAATCTTTATTTTGAGGTTGGAACACTATCATAGAATTACTTTTTTGTAAAGATTGCTTTGAGAGGGGTGGAAAAGTAAATTGAAATCCAAATTTTATTTTTGAATCATTTATTGAATTTTGTAATAGTCCTTCATCTAATAGATATTCTCTTATTGACTCTTCGAGGATATTTATAGTTTTATTCATTAATATCAATAATTTAAAAATTAAGATTGGAAATTAAATTTTTTATTTAAAAATCAAAAAAATATTCTTTTCTATATCTAGTATTTTCCGTGAGGTCTTGGTTGAGGCTTTATTCCTGCCTTTTCTAATTTTAGAATATTACTTTCTAATTCTTCCTTTGTGGTTGCATAAATTACATTAAAATTATCCATATTAACAAAAATAGTTCCAACGATCCCTAAACCCATTAATTGATTGTCTTTTCCAACGAAAGTATTATCAATGCTTAATTTAATTGCTTTTGTTCCATCCTCAAGTTCTACTAATTTAGGTTGACAAGGAGTATATCCAGAACCTCGATTTTGTAATAGATATTTCATTAAAGCATAATCCAATTCGTCTGAAATTTCACCTTTTTCCTGTATTACATTTAATATTTTTGGAGCAGACATTTTTTATTAAGTATAATTTAAAAATAATTTTATTAATTAATATATAATTTTTTTATTACTTCAAAGGTTTAAATCTTTGGTTCTAACATTTGAATAATATCATATTAGATAATGGAATTTTGTTCATCCGTTATTTTTTCGCATATAACCTCATCTACAGAATGCAATGCACAGTTTAACTCTTCTAATGTTTCAGAAATTAAATCAAGATTTAAATCAATTCCCTCTATTTCAATATGTAAAGAGGCTGTTTTTTGATCTAATTCATCAACACTTACTTTAACCGCCTTAGCTCCCTCAATTTGTAATAAAGCACGAGCGACCATATCACTACTCGGATGATGCGGTTTTAAAACATCTAAGTTATATTTAGTTTTTATCATTTAGTTCATTAAATCTTCAATTTATTATCTTAAATAATATATTAAAAATATATCAATATTACTATAATTTACTTAAAAATGTTTTTAATATTTTTAAAGAAAAGTTTTTATTGTGTTAATTAGATCATGGGGAATATCCCTTTGTTCAATTACAAGATTTGCATATTGGAACATATCCCTTTCAAAGAATTTAGTTTTTTCACATTTAATTGCAATTGATTTAGCTCCAACACTTAACGCACATTCTATATCATGAGATGTATCACCAATTACAATAATTTCATTTGGGAGTAGTTTAAGTTTTTTACATATATATATTGTATCAACAGTTCGCTGAAATTATATAAATTCTTATAAATAAAGATAAAAATCAAAAATTGTTTGCACTCTTCATCTTTTTATTTTTATCTTTATTCTTTATTTAAATACCTATACTCCACTTATATATATAAATGAGGCAAACTATCAAATTTAGACTGCATCCAACAGTCTCACAAGAGTATAAATTACATAAAGTCTTCAAAAATTATAATAAAGTAAGAAGAATTGTAGTCGAAGGTTTAGATTCTGTAAAAAGTAAATTAGATAAAGAAATTCATAAATATTTAAATAAATAATTGTAACATCTAAATCCCAGACTATTGCTTTTAATCTATTTTTTTTCATTTAATAAACTAAATCAGTGTATATAGGACCTTTAGGTGTAAGAACTGATTTTTTCAGTTTTATTTTTTTTATATAGAACTCTCCAAAATCTTTATTTTTATTTTGTTTAATTTCTTCTTTGAAATCATTGAAAGTTCTATAATTTATTTTCTTTCTATTCAATCTTGCAATTGTTATATGGGGATTAAATTGTTGGCGTTCATCCTTTTTAATTTTTAATTGCTTGTAAAGTTCTTCTTCAATTATATTCTTAATTTGTTGCAATAATTCATTATTTCCTTCTATTTTTATCCAAATTATTGAAAAATTCTTGAAATTCCCAACACCCTTCAGATTGTAAATAATAGGTTTATCAGAAAAAAATTCTTCATTAATTTCTTTATCTATAATTTTATAGATTTTTGAAGCGACTGATTCTTTTATTTCTCCAAGGAATTTCATAGTCAGATGGATATTCTCGGGTTTTACCAGTTTTACACCTTGTTGAAATTCTTTTATTCGTTCTGAAAAAATATCAATTTTCTTAATAGTTGTCTTGTTTTCGAGATCAAAAGCAATAAAGGATCTAATCATATTAATTGAAATTCTTTTTCTTATCTTAAAAATTCTTTGAGAATTTAAAGAATTAAATTATAGTTTAAATGATCTATTAAAAGAAAACCTAGGTCTTAAAATTAAAAGGAAAAATAAAAAAATACTAAAATTCATAACCACATTTTTTACAAACATTTTTCTTAGCATACATCGGAATATGGCCAACATAGCTTAATACTTTTGATTTATCTTCAACAGTTTTTATATATTGTCCAACAGCACCACACATAGGACATGAAACTCGTTCCTCACTAGTAAAACCTCCAGATCCTATTTCAGGAGGTTTATATTCACTTAATTCACTTTCAACTACTTCGAGGCTCTCGATTGTTTCCTCCAAAGATTTACTCTTTTCTTCAAGGGTTGAAGTCAATTCAGATATTTGATTATCTTTTTCCTCAATCTGAGATTTTAATTCTTGATTTTCTGACTTTAATGATTTAAATTCTTCCTGATTAGATTTTAGAGAAATAAGTTCCTGTTCCTGCGAATTGGTTTTTTCATTAAGATTTGATAATTCTTCTTCTTTATTTTTCAATGCTTTTTTAGTTTCTTCTAATTCATTATTAAGAATAATTAGTTTTTCCTCGGATGATTTTGAAGTACCTGCGATGTTATTTAGTTTATCTCCAAGTTCTTCTATTTGTTTATCGTTAGTATTTATTTTTTGGTTTAATTTATTAATTTCTGATCCAAGATCATCAATAATTTGATTTTTTTTACTAAGTTCATTATTTGATTCTTCATTTGAGGATTTGACTTGTTCTAAAACTTTTTTAGTTGATTCTAAGGTTTCTTCTGTTTGAGATAATTTTTTCTTTTTTTCTGCAAGTTGGGTTTCAATATCATTAATTTTTTCTCTTAAATCTAGTAGAGCTTTTGCATCAACTTTTAATGCTTTATCCGGTTGTTTTTCTGCTTTTTCCCATTCTATACTCATTATATACTCACATTATTTTTGATTAAGATTATTATGATTTAATAATTAAATTTAGCTTATTTTTTTTATTTTTTAGTATAAATTTTATTACTACAATTAAAATGTTTTAGATATATTTAAAAAATAATAAGAAAATGATTTAATATATATTTATTCATTAATAAAACTTAAATATTAGAGAAATTGATAATAGAAAAAAGATGGAAATAAAAGGCACTTCTTTAGATATAAAATATATATCTACATCTGGAGTTTACAAAACTTCTTTTACGTTAATTATTTTAATTGAATTCTTTATATCAGCAATAATAATTATATTAATCAATCTCTGGTTTATAAATTCATTATATTTCCTTTTAACAGGGGATAAATTCATACAATCTTTTCCTGATGGCTATTGGTGGTATTGGTTATTAGTTCCATTGAATATTTATGGTAATATTTTCTTATTTTTTGTAATTAATATGGGAATATCAACATTAGTATATAAAATACTTAAATTATTACATCCTCCGAGAGAAGGTGTGTTTAAAAAAGGTAGCAAAGATTGGAAATATATGCATAGAAGATTTTGGACCGCTTATTTTCCAATATGGTTAGCTAGAGCTATTCCATTACCATGGTCAGATATATTTATATACCGTTTATTTGGTACAAAAGTCGGAAGAAGAGTAGTTTTATATGAAGGTTATATTGATCCTGAGTTTGTAGAAATTGGTGATGATACTATGACTTCTCTTCATGTATGTATCTTCTCTCATCTAATATATCATGATAAACTTATTATTAAAAAAGTGAAAATTGGAAAAAGATGTATTATTGGTGCTCATACATTAATCCTTCCAGGGACAAATATCAAAGATGAGGTTGTTTTAGGAGCAAATAGTTTTACTAAACCTGAACAAGTATTAGAAAGTAATTTGATTTATATAGGAATGCCTGCTAATAAGTCAATTACCCATAAATCAATAGAACAATCAAGAATTAAAGCCGAAATGATGAAAAATACAAAAGATAAAAAATAATTATAAAAAAATTATATATATAAAAAAAAGCTTGATAAAATGTTTCAACCAGCTAGCCTAAAGCTAGATTCACCTACACCAATAGATGAAAGATTACGTAATAGATATATCTTCATATATCTTATTGTTATTATATTAAGTTTTTTTCCTGTTTCATTATTTGAATACTGCTATATTATTTATTTTCGGGGAGGCGGTTTAATTTGGATATTTTTCTTATTACTTCCTTTAAATATAGTATTATCCATATATATTCTCCAACTAGGAGCCATATTAATTTCAGCTCTTATATTAAATATAAGTAAAATAATATATTTCCCAAAAGAAGGGATTTTTCAGAGAGATATCAATGATAAAAATTATAGATATTGGAATTTAAGAAATATAATAAAGAAATGGCCATTATTTATTATGGCCTCACATCCCTTTCCATGGTTAAAGAATCGATTTACATTAAGATGGTTTGGAGTTAGAATTGGAAAAGGAACTATTTGTGATAATTGTTGGATTTCCTCTGAATTTATTGAAATAGGAAATAATGTAATCATAGGGATGGGGACTACCATTTTAAGTTTTGGGATTAAACAAGAAAAATTTATTATCAAAAAAATCATTATTAAGAATGATGCGTTGATAGGAGCAAAATGTGTTTTATTGCCTGGAACGATTGTGGAAAAAAAAGCAAAGCTTGGAGCATTATCATATACAAAATATAATTCAGTTTTACAAGAAAATTCTATATATTCTGGTAATCCAGAAAAGATAAAAACAAAAAGTGAAAAATAAAATGTCTGAAAGTGTTGTAAAAGTAAAAAAGAAAATTCACTCTAAAAAAAGACTAGTTTTAATTTCCGACACACATATATCTCGATTTGGATCTTCATTTAATATGGAAGCATTCGATAAAGGAATGAATAAAATTAATAAAATCAAGGATGTAACATTATTTCTTCACTTAGGAGATGTTACTCATAGTGGAACTTTATTAGATTATGAACATGCTTTAGAGCAAATGAAAAAATTTAATCCAATTTCGAATGCTCCTCTCCGTTATATTATTGGGAATCATGACTCTCTTAATGTAGGTTATCTTTTATTTGAGGAAATTTTAGGAGAACGCCATTTTGAATATGAGGATGATGATCTTATTATTCTAGGAATTGATAGTACCAAACCAGATTTAGCAAGTGGAATTATTCACCATAATACAATTAATTCCCTAAAAAGGAAATTAGAACAAGCAGATAAAGAGAATAAAATAAAAATAGTTTGTTTCCATCATCAAACAATTCCTATTCCTAGAACAGGAAAAGAGCGTTCAGCGATTGAGGATTCTGGTGACATGATTCAAATGCTTCTAAAATCTAAAGCAGATTTAGTTTTTAATGGACATCGACATATATCTAATCTCTACAATATCAGCTCTCCAGAAAAAGATCTATATATTTTTAATGCAGGAACTTTTTCATCTAATAAAACGCGATATAGAGAGCTTTTTACCTATAGTATTATTGATATTGAAGGATCTAAAATATCCTTTAAAATACATCCAATTTTAAAATCATATCACAAAAAAGAGATTAATAGAGAAATAGTTAATTATTTTCCAAGAACTATTAAGAAAAATGAGATTCCATTATGTAAAATAATTCAATTATCAAATACATTGATTTCAGAAGAGGATTTAAATAAAGAGACAACTTTTGATAAAGTTATCAAAAATATTAATAAAATTCCAAATGTAGATTTGGTTATACATAATGGTAATCTAACAAAACATAGTTATGAATCAGAATTTGAAATTGCTAAGGAAAAATTACAACCTTTAGAGTATAAAAGTATAATTATCCCGGGATATTCAGATTCACATCCTCCAGCATGGAAATATTGGCAGAAATATATTGGTGCTTTAGATCCAAAATATAAAAGTGATAAATTATTCTTTCAAGGTATAAATTCAAGTACAACGGATTCAAATATAGGTTTTATTGGAAGGAAAAAACTAAGATTATTGATTGAAGAAATTCTAAAATATAGTCAAGATAAGATATGTGGTTTTGCTTGTTTCCATAGCTTAATCCCAACTCCTTTAAGCGTTTGGAGAACAGAATTGACAGATGCAGGAGATGTTCTTTCACAATTAGCAAATTCTCAGATAGATTTTATTTTAAACAGCACTCCAAGTATATCATTTAACTTGAAGGTTGAAAATACTTTAATATCAAATGGTGGGAATCTAAAAAAGAATCATTTTGATGAGGAATTTATTGAAATTGATATCTATAAGGATGGTTTTACAACTTTAACTAAAAATAAACTAAGAACTAATGAAAAAAAAATAATAGGAAAATACAATTTAAATATATTATATTAATTTCCAATTCCAAATTTAAAAAATAATGCAACAATCTAATCCTTTAAAATATTATAATATTATCCTAATTCGTTATTCTGGAGAGATTTGGTTAAAGTCAATTAAAGTTAAGATGCGAATGATCAAAACATTAATTAATAATATAAAGAAGATGTTTGATCTTGAAAATATACCTTATACAAAATATCAATTAAGTAAAGATGCGGCAAGAATTCTTTTCTTTTTTAAAAATGAGGATATTTCTAAAGCTATTGATATATTCAAAAGAATTTTTGGGATATATTCAATAAGTCCTGCTCTAAGAACTTCAAGTAATATGAAAAACATATCAGAAAAAACAATAGATATTGCAAAATGTATTCTAATTAAAGGGGATACATTCGCCCTTAGAGTAAAAAGATCAGGTAATCATAATTTTAAGTCTCAGGATGTTGCAAAGGAAGTTGGAAAAAAAATAATAGACAATTTTCAAAATTTGAAGCTCAAAGTAGATTTAAGTAATCCTAATAAAAGGATTTTTATAGAGGTAAGAAATGAATTTACATATATTTTTACAGATATAATTAAATCAGAATGGGAAGGTCTACCAATTGAGCATAATAAAAAAATTATAGTTATGGATATAGGTAGACAAAGTGATCTTCTTGCAGGTTTTTTCTTAATGCGAAGAGGATGTGTAATCTATCCTATCTTATTTGATCTTACAAATAAAAACGAGATCTTAAATGAGTGGATATTTAATTGGAATCAAGTCTTAAAATATGTACCTTTTTCTAAAATAAAACTAGTAAAAATCAATCTTATGAAAGTTGTTGATGAAGTAATAGAAAATCATCAAGAGAAAACAGATATATGTGCAATTTGCAGAATTATAAGATTTGAAATCATATCCAAATTATTAAAAGACCCAAATAAAGAAATAAAAGCATTAACAGATGGAATTAATAATAATCATTCCTCTTTTTGTAATGATGTTGTAGATTTACAATCAATTTCATTGAATTACCATTTTTCTAATTATCCAATTTTCACTCCTTTAATAGGACTGGAATTAAGTAGGATTCAAGGATTTCTAATAAAAATATCTAAAAACCTTAATAAAATCGATTATTGTAAATATAAACCGAAAAATCAACAAATTGATATTAAGAAATTAAAAAAATTATATAGTTCTCTTAAAATTAGAGAGACAATAAAAAATGCAATTGATAACTTAGAAGAAATTGCTATTTCATCAAAGAATTCATATTAAAAATAAAATAGATTTGACTATTTGAAGATTTCATTTTAAAAAGATAAATAATAAAAACATCTCAGAATTGATTAAATATAAATTTATAAAATATAACCATTTATATAAAGATTATAAATATAAATCATTTAATTTGGGATTAAAAATGCCAAAAAAGATATGCTTCTTAGGATTAGATAATGCAGGCAAAACATCCATAATTACAGCTATAACCAAGAGATTTGGTTTTGAAGAAGAGGTTAAAAATTTATTACCAACTAAAAGAATTGATAGAGATATGTTTAAATTCTTGGGTGTTGAATTTATGAGAATGGACTTTGGAGGTCAACAGCAATATCGACGGCAATATATGCAAAATCCTGGAAAATATTTAGGTGGAGCAGATTTAATTTTTTATGTTATAGATGCGCAAGATCCTGATAGATATATTGAGACTATTGATTATTTAGATCAAGTTTTATTATTCTTTAAGGAAGTAAAAGAATATCCCCCTATTGCAATTTTATTTCATAAATTTGATCCTGAAATGACAGAAGATAAAGACATCAATAAAAAAACTCTAACTCTTAAGCAAGCATTAACCAAATATTCTAATGATTTTGATATATTTTTTTTTGAGACTAGTATTTATGATCTAAAATCGGTGATGGATGCCTTTTCCAGTGGACTTTCATTATTATTTAATAAAATGGAGATGGTTTCTCAATTATTCGAAGAAATTAGTAAGCATTATAGTGCAATCTTAATGGCTTTATTTGATATAAAAGGAATAACAATAGGTGAATATTATCGCCCTCATTTACATCTTGAAGAAAAAATGAAAATTTATGATGCTTATATTAATATTCAAAAAAAAATTATCTCTGAAGATCGTACATTCTATGAATTTTCAGATAAATTTGAAGATGGTCTTAGATTCTCAGGTGTAATTGAAGTTTTAAGTTTTGGTAATTTAGATTTCTATCTTTTATTCATTATTGAAGAAGATGAAAAGGATCTAGGAAAGACTGTTGAGGTTTTAGATAAAATTGAAGCAGCAAAACCCGAAATGGAGAATCTTATATACCAAATAATTCAATAAATAATATATTTTCTTCTAATTAGTTTTATTTTAAAAATATCTTCAAGAAAAAAATGATCAAAGATTTTAAAACTATAATAATTAAAATTAAAGATTAAAATTAAATGTTCAAAACTAAGCGCAGATGGAGGGAATTGAACCCCCGCACGTTTTCACGCTCCAGCTCTCTTGATGATATTCTAATACTCGAGGCTGGCGTCTTACCACTAGGCTACATCTGCTATAGTTCTAAAATTACTGTTAAAAATAAAATATTCTAATAATTTTATATTAGAGAAAATTCGGACAATTAAAAAATGTATACAAAATATTGTTAAAAAATATATTACGAATTTGGAACATAGATTTTAAAATGGAGTGAAGGATCAAATAATTTTATTAAACCTTCTTTTTCATACTTTTCTAATAAAAGTTTAATAGTTGATACCCTAATCTCATATTTTGTTGCAATATCGGTTGCTAATATTGCTTTTCTTTTTAAAAGATCTTGTTTCATATCTTCTTCTAATCCCACTGGAATAAAAGCATCTCGTTCAATAATATTGATTTGTTTAGATCTTCCATATTTTCTTCTTAAATTTAGATTATCCTTTCGAATTAAGAGTTTATCCTTTTTTTCAGACAAAAAATATCACGATAAAATATTTGATTCTAGTTGTTAGACTTATTTTAAATAAACAATTAAAAATAATAAAATTTTTGATTTATTAAATTATAATTTAAAATCTTATACTTATCTGAATAAATTAATTATATACAGCTAGAATGAATGATGATTATTTTTTTGATGTAAAAAAGAAAAGACCTGAAGAAATATATAAAAATAGTTCTGATTATTTTAAAGGAGATCGATTAGTAAAATATGCATTATCGAAGAATATACAAAAAATCCAAATGAAAATCACAAAAAGAGCAATGGAAATTCTAAATCTTAAAAATAAAGATGCTTTAATATTAGATGCAGGATGTGGCCCAGGTTTCGCCTCTTTTTATTTAAAAAATTATAATTATAAGGTTGTAGCTTATGATATTATTTCTGAATTTTTATATTTTTATGATCTTAAAGATATAAATCCAATAGTAGGGGATTTATGTTTACTCCCATTTAAACCTAAAACTTTCAATGGAATTATATCAATTTCAGCCTTACAATGGATTTATAGAGATATAAATGATAAAAATATGATTCAAAATTTTACTCAATTGATCTCAACTCTTTATAAAATTCTTAAATATGACTCAAAAGTTATTTTTCAATTTTATCCTAAAAATGATTTAATATTAAAACATATGAAAGAAATAATTATCAGAAAAACTAAATTTAAGGGAGGATTCTTAATAGATAATCCAAATAATCCAAAAAAAAGAAAAATTTTCTTAATTCTTAAAAAAAAAAATAATCTGAAATAAATTTAGAACATTAAAAAAGAAAAAGTATCTTCTTTTATTTATTCCTAATTCTTTTTATTGAGTTATATTATCATTAAATAAATTAGATTAGAAAAAATTTTAATATCTGAACTTTATTAATTTTATAAAATTATAATAATTTCTTATTTTTAATTTTTTAAAAGAAAAAAAAACTTTTAAAGAGAAAAGGTAAATATCAATGAATTTATTATTAAAGAAAGAAAGAATAATAAAATTAGTATTATTACTAATTATTTTTATTATTACACCGATATTTTCGACTATTACAATAAATTCTGTAAATAATGAGGACCTTAAATTATATAACGAACAAGAGAATTCTGATCTTATCAAATTAAGCCAGGGAATCGGAGAAGACCCATGGTGGGATGTTTCATGGAAATATCGACAAAGTATAAATATTACTAATAAGTATGATGATAATCTCAATAACTATGGTATCATGTTTGAATTTAATCATACAAATATAACAAGTACTAATAAAGCACAAGCAGATTTAGATGATCTAAGAATTATCCAAAATGGTACCTTTATAAAGTATTATTATACTATAGAAGGAGATATAGCAAGAGTTTGGTTTGAATCGAATGTTGGAGCTGATTCATCTAATTATAATACTTATATGTATTATGGAAATCCAACAGCAACTCGTGAAAGCACTTACTTTGATGAGGATCGTTTTGGAATGGCATGGTATGATTTTGAGCATCCAGGATCTAGTACTGCAAGAGATTTATTTGGAAAAAATGATGGCTCAATTGCTTCTGTTGGAGCTAATGTACAATATACTACAGGTTATAGGGGGGATTGGGCTTTAGATTTTGCTAACACACAGACAAGTGCTTACATTAATGTACCAAATACTGTTTTATATGGTTCAAGTGAATTTACAATCTGCTTTTGGGCAACAGAGGGACAATCTGGTGAATATATAATCTCAGGATCTGATGGATCAGATCATAATGATATGATAATGGCTTCTCCAACTCAAATTGGATGGCACTTTTATGTATGGCTTAGGAATGCAAGTGGTGGTCATATTTATAGAGATTTACATTTAGATGATAGCCTTATTTGGAGTTATCCTAATGGTAATCCTGATGATCCTATTGATATTGCTCCTGGAGGTTTAATAATAGCCCAAGAACAGGATTCTCTAGGAGGAGGTTTCGATGCAAATCAAGCATTTTCTGGAAATATAGATGATCTTAGATTTTTTAATTATGATTTATCTTGGCGAGAATTATATTGGCTATATCATAATTATAATTTAAATATCTCCCTTATGGGAGAACAAGAAAGAGCCGCATCAGTAAGAATTGTTGTAAGAGATATTGATGGACGACCTGTTCCTAATGCTGAAGTTTCATTAGTTAATAATACAGCACCAATAGCAAATAGAACTATAGTTACTTTCAATGCATCAGATATAGGTGTAGTGAATTTTGAAGATATTCCTTTTGGGGAATACAATGTTACAGTAAATTACACCTTAAATCAAGGGGGTATGATATATGAGAACGTATTATATGATAGTGCAGAGCTAGAAGATGCTACTTTGAATTTTTTTGGTCTGTTTTGTAATGAGACTATTTATGTTGATATATGGTCTATCGATTTCGAAGTTGATGATTGGGAAGGAGATCCGATGGATTATGGATATGTTTTAGTATATAATAATTCAAATAGTGATCCATTATTAGCAAATCTAACATTAGGAACTGGCACAGGAATTAACACTTTTAGATGGTTAAATAGATCACAATACTATTATGAATTGTATTATTATAATAAAGATTATCTTACTAAACAAAATTTATTAGAATCAGATACAATTTATCGGGAAAGTAAATTAAATAGTACAACATTTTTTGTTAATCAAACAGCAGAATTATCAGGGGGATCTGTTTATCGATCAAGTGTTAATATATATGCAGAGAATTCTAGTACTAGTGATATTGGCAAGAGTAAAATTATTGCTGTCGATATTAATATTGAACTTGAAGAAATAATAACCCATTTGGTTAGTTTAGATGTTCAATATTTAGCTTCAGATAATACATGGAAGATTGTAGAGGAAGGGTCGAAAATTTATGGAACTAGTGAAACCTCTGATACAATACACCTTAACATCATTGATAAATATGAAGCATATGGAATAAGAACTATTGTGAATTTCTTTAATGCAACACAATCCAATGGGATTATAACAATTAATTTTAATGAAACGAGTCAAGTATATGAAAAAGCACAAATGTCAAAATTAAGAATATATACATTTGATAAAAGCTCTGAAAATCAACCAATACAATATATGATCGTTAAAGTTGTAAATAGTACAGGATATAATATTGCAAATTTAGTAACCGACAGTTATGGTGAAGCAAAAGGATATTATAATGATGTACCATTCTGGTATTTCCATGGAGATTATAACTTTTCATTATCTTTTTATGGTTCCAATAAATCATTTTTAGTTAGTCAATCAGATAAATATTATGATCCAGGAAAAGAATATTATGATCTTGATCCATACAATTACACTTTAGATAGTACTTCTGTACTTAAATTTAATGTTACAATTAATATAGAAGATTACCAATCAAGATTTCAAGATACTCTTGGAATAAGTGAAGTAAATTGGGGAGATATGATGTACTTTGAAGTCAATTATACAATAAAAACACCTATTTTAGATTGGACGCCTATTCAAAATCCTACTTATGTAAGATATGAGATTTATAAGTTAGGGACCTCGATAGTTGTAAGATCTGGAGATATGGCTCCAGGAGATAATGGAAATTATAGTCTTCAACTAAACTCCGATGTTTTAATAGGTAGTGAATGGTATAAAATGAGAATATTTGGACGTAAGATTGGATATATAGACCCATATGATGTTAATTTTGATTTTAGAGTAATTGGAGTGAATACAGGAATTTTGTTACATGATTATAACACAAAAGATATTATTATTTCAAATAGGACTTCTGAATATTTTACTCAATCGATAAATATTACTCTTTCATATTTTGTAGCAGGTGAACCATCAAATAGAATCTCAGGAGCTACATTAACATATAATATCGCAGGCCTTTCGGGAGTATCTGGGTTAATAGACGAGGAACCTTCATCAACGGGGTATTACACATTTTTATTTGATACTTTAATTGTTTCCAATGTTGGACAATATTTAATTGAAATAACAGCAGATAAGGATAATTATACAAAAATAGATGATTATGAAATTATTCTTGATATAGAGCCAATTCCAACCACTCTTAATGGAGAATCAAGAGTTAAAATAATTGATGATGTACCTGTTTTATCCGAACAAAATTATACATTTGAATATTATGACACTATTAATGATGCAAGAATTACTGATTGTGAGACTAAATATTATGAGTGGAATAAATTAGATGATGAGGGCAATTTTCTACATGGTGTTGGAAATGAAGGAGTTGGCTTCTTAATTGAAACAGTTGATGATTTATATACTTTAGATTTTGATACAGAAACAAGAGAAACTGCTACATATTCTATTGCAGTTTACTTAGAGAAAAGCAATTATCTGATTAAATTTGCTGACCTTACAATTACAATAGTACCACGTCCAATAGATGATGATTTAATTGGATTCCCTTCACGACAATTGAATTTAAAACAAGGAGTTAATGTGGTTATACAACTAAATATAGTTGATAAAATTACTGCTCTACCTCTGACAGATGTAAATGTTACATTGACGATTATAGGATATAATCCTGTCATAGCAACATATATGGGAGGAGGTATTTATCAATTAGTTTTCTCAACAAATGGTATAGATACCTTCTTTACCCCTAAAAGTCTTTCTGCAGAAATAATAATTGAAAAGGAGAATTATGAAACAAAAAATTGGGTGTTCAATATTGTTGTAGGTATGACAGAAATATTTCCTGGATTTCCACTATTTTATTTCTTGATGATCATAATAGGAGTCGGCGCAGTTGCAGGAGCTATTGCAGGTTATCGCTTTATTCAATTAGCGAAAATTCCTGAATTTGTTAAAAAAGCTAAAAGTATGAAAAAAGAGATAAAAGGTAGAAATACAATTTCAGAGAAGAATTTATACCCAGTAAAAGAAGAATTCATTGCTAAAAAATATGGAGATGATTGGAATGTACTTGGATTATCTCTAAAAGATATTTTAGGAGTCAGTCAAAAGAAAGGAAAGAAATTGCCAGATACGATCAATAAAACAGATGAAAATGGAGGTGTTGACTAATGCCAGTCGGAATCGTAATTATGAGATGGAATGAGAGAGTAGGTACTGAAATCGTTACTCAATATCCAGAGGAACTTGCAATTACAGATAAAACACTTATGCAGGTATATAGTACACATGAATATAGCGGAGAAGCTGGAATGGTAAGTTTAATGGTCGGATCTTTAAATATTGCCTCATTCTACACAGGTCCAGATTCACAGTATTACATTCTCTTACTTTTAAATATAGATGAAGACCCTGACGCATTTGAAGGAGGATTAGCTGATGCCTCAAGAACTATCTTACAGAATTTAGAGGATGATGCCTTTTTAGAATTCATTCCTTCACTTTTCCGAAGAATCTCAATTTACCCAACGCTTAATACCGAACAACAATTAGCAATGGTTTATGAAGATGAAATTAAACGCATGATAATCAGTCGACTTCAAGAGGAGGGTGTTGTTTCTAAATCAGAATTATCTGTATGGTTAAAAGATCAATATAAACAAGGATTTGTAGATATTGAAAATGTCTTAAACGATTTGATCAAGAAAGAGCTCATTAAGGAAACTTCTGTAAAGGGAATGCCCTCAGAATTGATTTTTCTTACCAATGATATTGTTATCATCCGTCGGCCTCCAATTAAATTACTAAGAAATCCATCCGATTGTGGACTTCCTTCTCATTTAGCAGAGGATTATAAAATAGAATGCAAAAAATATTTTTCAGAATATCGTCCCAGTCAAGAGGATAATCTTAAAGTCATTGAACTTATTATAAATCCTCAAGTGTATGAGACTTTAAAACTACTGAGGATATCAATCGTTACAAAAAATGATTTAGAGAAACTGAAGAAAAAAGGAGTAGAAGATCTTGACGAGGTTTTAAAGCTCTTGTGGGAGAATAAGATGACCCATGTATTTCAAGATCAGCAGGGAAATGAATATTATACACTATTAACAGATTTTATAATTGAACGTATCTTTCCAAAATATCTACTTAACATTATAAAGAAGCAATATGAGCAAAAATCGAAAGCAAATGAGGTTTTGGTGGAATATATTAATGTCTTAGAGGATTCTTTCCTAGCATTAAAAGAACTGAAAGCAAAAGTGAAAGAAGAATAATTAATTATATTTATTTTAATCTTTTTTTTTTTTATTTTTATTGTCTATTATTACTTAAGACCATAAATCTGATATAATTATTATGTAAAAATTTTAATACTTGAATTAGTATTAAATTAATTAATTTTTAAATATAGTTTAGAATCTATTAATCTTTATTTATTTAAATAAAAATATATTAATTTAGCTATTATATGATGTTAAATCATGAAAAAACGAGAATTTTATGCAAACAAGACTTATAAGATACCAAAACTATCTAAAAAATCTATTAAGATAATATTTCTATTTTTTATTTTATCATCAACCACACTAAATTTTCTTTATTCTTCTTATATAGATTCATCAGAAAATATAGATGAAGATGGTAATAATATTGATCCAATCATGCTAAAAATGAGTCAATATGGTGAAGATTCATGGTGGCATGCCTCTTGGAAATATCGTCAATGCATTAATATTACCAATCCATATAATATTGATTTAATTGATTATATGGTTTCAATAAAAATTAATCATACAGAATTACTACAGAAAAATCAAATAAGATCAGACTTAGGAGATGTAAGGATAGTAGAAAATGGTATATTGAGAAACTACTATTTTTCCTCTGAACGTCCAGATGGAGATTTTGCATACGTATGGTTTGAAACAACTATTAATGCAAGTTCTATTGAATATGATGCATATATATATTATGGTAATGATGTAGCAACTCCAGATCCAACTTATTATAGACCAGAGCGAGAAGGTATTGCGTGGTGGGGATTTGAAGATGGTCAAGGTGTAACTGCTTTAGATCTAATAGGAAATAATGACGGAACTTTAATTAATATGGGGCCTAGTAATTGGCAATCAGGAAAAATTGGAGAATATTGTCTTGATTTTGATGGAAGTACTGAATATGTAACTATAGGCACTGATCCAATTCCTAGTTCAGGAGCTTTTTCTATATCACTTTGGTTTAATAGTCGAGCTACATCGGGTATTTTATATGATATGACATTAGGAGATAAATATTTTTATATACGATTGGATAATGGGCAAATTGGATGGGAATTTGAAGATAGTATCGATACTGATTGCCGAATTTATTATAATATCCCTAATCTATTAAATAATTGGCATCAGGTAGTAGTTGTAGCAGAATGGAATGGAAATATCCAATATATTTATATTGATGGTGAACGTGTTACTACAGCAAATCCAAACATTTTAAATAAACCAAGTCTATCAACTCCTTTCATAGGTTATGATGATACTGCTTATATGGGTCCATATCCAAATTTCAATGGATTTATTGATGATATTAGAATTTATAATTATGGTATAGCTTTGGCAGATATGAATTGGCTCTATACAAACTATACATTAACTTCAGAATTATTAGGAGAACAAGAGAGAGCTGCAAAAGTAATAATCACAATAAGAGATGTTGATGGACGACCTGTTCCTAATGCTGAAGTTTCATTAGTAAATAATACAGCACCATTAGCAAATAGAACGATAATAACGCTTGATACATCAGATATGGGTATAGTGAATTTTGAAAATATTCCTTTTGGTGAATATAATGTTACAGTAAATTACACCTTAAAACAAGGAGGTATTGTTTATGAGGATTTATTGTATGATAGTGCAGAACTCGTAAATGGAGCTTTGAATTTTTTTGGTCTGTTTTGTAATGAGACTATTTATGTAGATATATGGTCTATTGATTTTGAAGTGGATGATTGGGAAGAAGATCCGATGGATTATGGATATGTTTTAGTATATAATAATTCAAATAGTGACCCATTATTAGCAAATCTGACATTAGGAACTGGAACAGGAATTAACACTTTTAGATGGTTGAATAGATCGCATTACTATTATGAAATGTATTATTATAATGAAGATTATCTTGTTAAAAAGAATTTTTTAGACTCAGCTACTATTTATCGAGAAAGTAAACTTAATAGTACAACATTTTTTGTTAATGAAACAGCAGAATTATCTGGGGGATCTGTTTATCGATCGATTGTTAATATATATGCAGAAAACTCTAGTGCTAGTAATATTGGAAAAAATAAAATTATTGCTATTGATATTAATATTGAGCTTGAAAAAATAATAAACCATTTAGTTAGTTTAGATGTTCAATATTTAGCTTCAGATAATACATGGAAGATTGTAGAGGAAGGGTCGAAAATTTATGGAACTAGTGATACTTCTGATACAATACACCTTAACATCATTGATAAATATGAAGCATATGGAATAAAATCTATTGTGAATTTTTTCAATTCAACACCATCCAATGGTATTATAACAATTAATTATAATGAAACAACTCAAGTATATGAAAAAGCACAAATGTCAAAATTAAGAATATATACATTTGATAAAAGTTCTGAAAATCAACCAATACAATATATGATCGTTAAAGTTGTAAATAGTACAGGACATAATATTGTAAATTTAGTAACAGATAGTAATGGTTTAGCAAAAGGATATAATAATGATTTGCCGTTCTGGTATTTCCATGGAGATTATAACTTTTCATTATCTTTTTATGGTTCGAATAAATCATTTTTAGTCAGTCAATCAGATAAATATTTTGATCCAGCAAAAGAATATTATGATCTTGATCCATATAATTACACTTTAGATGGTCTTGCTATACTTAATTTTAATGTTACTATTAACATAGAAGATTATCAATCACGATTTCAAGATACGGTTGGAATCAGTGAAATAAATTGGGGAGAGATGATGTACTTTGAAGTCAATTATACAATAAAAACACCTATTTTAGATTGGACGCCTATTCAAAATCCTACTTATGTGAGATATGAGATTTATAAGTTAGGGACCTCGATAGTTGTAAGATCTGGAGATATGGCTCCAGGAGATAATGGAAATTATAGTCTTCAACTAAATTCAGATGTTTTAATAGGTAGTGAATGGTATAAAATAAGAATATTTGGACGTAAAATAGGATATATAGACCCATATGATGTTAATTTTGATTTTAGAGTAATTGGAGTAAATACAGGAATTTTGTTACATGATTATAACACAAAAGATATTATTATTTCAAATAGGACTTCTGAATATTTTACTCAATCGATAAATATTACTCTTTCTTACTTTGTAGCAGGTGAAACTTCGAATAGAATCTCTGAAGCTATATTGACATATAATATCCCTGGAATTCCTGGAGAATCTGGGATAATAAATGAGGACCCCTTATCAATGGGATATTATACTTTTTTGTTTGATACTGCAATTGTTACCAATGTAGGTCAATATTTGATTGAAATAACAGCAAACAAGGATAATTACACAAAAATAGATGATTATGAAATCATTCTAGATATAGATCCAATTCCAACCGCTCTTAATGGAACATCAAGAGTTAAAATAATTGATGATATACCAGTTTTATCCGAAAAATTCTATATATTTGAATATTATGACACTATTAATGATGCAAGAATTACTGATTGTGAGACTAAATATTATGAGTGGAATAAATTAGATGAAGATGGCAACTTTTTATATGGTCCTGGAAATGAAGGAGTTGATTTCTTAATTGAAACGGTTGATGATTTATATATATTAGATTTTGATACAGAAACAAGAGAAATTGCTACATATTCTATTGCAGTTTACTTTGAGAAACAAAATTATTTGATTAAATTTGCTGACCTTACAATTACAATAGTACCACGACCAATAGATGATGATCTAATTAGATTCCCTTCAAGACAATTGAATATAAAACAAGGAGTTAAAGTGGTTATACAACTAAATATAGTTGATAAAATTACTGCTCTACCTCTGACAGATGTAAATGTTACATTGACGATTAAAGGATATAATACTATCTCAGCAACATATATGGGAGGAGGTATCTATGAATTAATTTTCTCAACAAGTGGTATAGATACATTTTTTACTCCTAAAAGTCTTTCTGCGGAAATAATAATTGAAAAGGAAAATTATGAAATAAAAAGTTGGGTGTTCAATATAGTTGTTGGTATGACTGAAATCTTTCCAGGATTTCCATTGTTTTATTTTCTAATGATCTTAATAGGAGTTGGTGCTGTTGTAGGAAGTTTGGTAGGATATCGATCAATTCAAGTAGCCAGAATACCAGAGTTCATTAAAAAATCAAGAAAGATTAAAAAAGAGATAAAATCTGGAAAATCAATATCTGATTCTAATTTATATCCTCCTAAAGAACACTTTTTAGCAGATCTATTAGGTGATAAATGGAAGAAACTTGGATTATCTTTAGAAGATATTTTAGGAACAAAAGGAAAAAAAACAAAAAAATACAAAAATGAAAATGAAACTGGAGGTGTAAAGTAATGCCAGTTGGACTAGTAATAATGAGATGGGATGAAAGAGTTGGTACAGAAATTTTAGCTAAATATCCTGAAGAAATTACAATAAATGATAAAACTCTAATGCAGGTATATAGTACGCATGAATATGGAGGTGAATCGGGTATGATTAGTTTAATGATTGGTTCTTTAAATATCGCTTCTTACTACACAGGACCAGATACAGGATATTATATTCTATTACTCTTAAATGTTGATGATGATCCTGATCTTTATGAAGGAGGTTTGGCAGATGTTGCTAGAAATATTTTGTTAAACATAGAAGATGATACATTTAAGAGTATGGTTCCTACACTATTTCGGAGATTATCTGTATATCCTACATTCAGAGAAGAACAAAAACTAGCAATAACATATGAAGAAGAAATAAAGCGAATGATAATTAACCGTTTGCGTGATGAAGGTGTTGTATCTAAATCAGAATTAGGAGTATGGCTAAGAGATAAATATAAGCAAGGCTTTGTAGATTTAGATAGCATTTTAATTGAATTAGTAAAACAAGAAATTATTAGAGAAGCATCTGTTAAAGGAATGCCTTCTGAATTATTATTTTTTACAAATGATATCATTATGATGAGAATTCCGCCTGGGAATCTAATCGAAAATCCTTCGGAAAGAGGTTTACCTGAACAATTATCAAATGATTATATTATTGAATGTAAAAAATTCTTTCAGAATTATAGACCAAGTGAGGAAGATAATTTAAAAATCATTAATATCTTAAGTGATCCAGAAGTATATGAGACAATAAGATTACTAAGAACTGCAATTGTTACAAGAAATGAACTTGAAAAGCTTAAAAAGAAAGGTGTTGATAATATCAGTGATGTACTAAAAAAATTATGGAATAATCAAATGATTCAAGTTTTCCAAGACAAACACAATAATGAATATTACACTTTATTATCAGATTTTTATATCAATAAAATCTTTCCAAAATACATTCTGAATATTATCAAGAATGAATATGAACAAAAATCTAAAGCTGATAAAGTTCTAGTAGAGTATTTAACTGTTTTAGAAAATACTTTTTCAGATCTAAAATCTGTCATAAAATTATAGAATAATTTTATTTTTTTTTTCTTTTTTTTTTGTTATGTGGACAAATTTTTTGTCAGGGTTTTGCGTAATTAAAAATGTCAATTTTTGTCACTCCTTCATGTTTTTTACTTGGTATTTTTTATTCAATAAATAGATATTAATACAAAAAAGAATT
>Ga0315549_1001059_pt1 | contig 29863 bp, 26 predicted proteins | sample SalMarSW160200MG_FD_203101 | JGI IMG/M metagenome (GOLD analysis project Ga0315549, IMG submission 203101) | Salt marsh sediment microbial communities from the Plum Island Ecosystem LTER, Massachusetts, United States - Salt Marsh Sediment SW1601-200 ... | reverse complement strand
GACAGAGATTGCCCGTGCAGACGAAGAGCACCGTCGGCATCACACCCCCTCCCCACCTGCCTCGAAGGCCTCGATCAGTGCCATCAGCCCGCCAGCCACCACCGAATGCCCGCCCAACACCACCGGCGCCCGCGCCTCCGCCGCGGCGCGGGTGAAACGCCGCAGGAACGGCTCCTCCACCCTATCCCACTGGTACAGATCGGAGTGGAAACGATCGGGCGTTGAGGGCCACAGCAGCCGCGCCGCCAGGATCACACGATTGTCGAGCAACACCCCGTCAACCAGGTCCGCCAACTCGTCAAAGAAGCCCTCGACACCGACCAATTCCAGATAGTCCGCCAGCAGCGAGCGCACCTCCCCCTGCTCCTGCCGGCCGCTGGCCCGCATCCCCCGCTCCTCGGCGAAGACGCGCACCCAACAGCGGGTCGCCCGCTCCAGTGCGGCCCAGGCCGCCGCCGACGCCCGGCCCACGACTGCCAGGCTCCCGCCATCACGGGCCATCGCGGCCAGTACCCCGTCCAATTGCGGCGCTTCCCAGCCCAGCCGGTCGAGGAAACGACGCAGATGCAGCCCGATACCCGGATGACGATGCGCAATCAGCAAATCCGCTGGCGTGTCCAGATCAAAGCGCGTAGCGGCCGACGCAGGGAGACTCTCGGCCGGCAGGCCGCCCTCGTGAACCAGTGCCCAGGCCACCGCGTTGTCTTTCGCCTCCTGAGCGACCAGCGGCGCCACCTCAATTGCAGGAACGAACCCCACCCAATCGCAAGAGTGCAGGTTATTGGTGACCACCAGCCGCTCCGCCTCCGCCAACCGGGCCAGCACCTCAGTCCAGCGCTCGACGCTCAGCAGGGGGGCCGAAGCACCCCCGCTGTAGAGCACACGTTGTGCGTCATACCGCTCAATCAGCCCGGCCAGCCGCCGCCCAAAGTGAAAAGGTTCCCCCGGCAAATCGAGGTCCACCTCAACCGGCAGATCGGTCAGCGTATCGCCCCAGGCAGGATCATCGGTGGCGACCACAGCCCGGCCGATCACACCCGTGCGCAGTAATACCCCCAGCAAATCGCGCGCAGCGGCCCGGTGTGCTCCGCCCAGCGCTTGTTCCACCTCGCTCTGCCCCCACCCCCCGACCAGAAGGATCAGGGTTGCCTCTCCAGCTGCCATACCCTCTCCTATGCAAGAGGGCCCGGTTGGCCCGAGCCCTCTCGCGTACATCCTGCCGCGTCAAGCGTCCATCCGAAAAGCCAGGGCGGGGTAACCCCGCCCCTACCACCTACCCGAAGCCGGGCATTGGAATCTGGTCTAAGCAAGCTCCGGCTGCAACAAACCGTAGTTACCGTCATTCCGCCTGTACACCACGTTGATGGCCCCCTCGTCCGCATTCAGAAAGACGTAGAAGCGGTGGCCCAGTAAGTCCATTTGCTCAACCGCTTCCTCCGGCATCATCGGCCGGAGCTCGAAGCGCTTGACGCGGACGATCTCCCCTTCAGGCTCCTCCACCGGCTCCTCAATAGGGAGTTCCTCCGTGGCCGCGTGCCACCGATTCTGACGCTTGCCCTTGTACCGTGCAATCTGGCGGTACATCTTATCCAACACCGCGTCAATCGAAGCGAATATATCGCCGGTGCGTTCTTCAGCCCGCAGGATCGTACCTGGCACCCATACCGTCAACTGCGCTATCTGTCGGTGGGCAGTGCTGCGCGTGTTCTCTACCGCCAAGTCAACCCGTGCTTCTTCGATCGAAGGCAAGTAGCGATCCAGTTTCTCAACCTTCTGCTCCACATATTCCCTCAAACGCGGATTCACTTCCATATTTCGGGTGAAGATAGACACTTCCATTGGACTTCCTCCTTGCAAAATATTTAGTGTGGGCAGGCACCCCAGGTCCGGGGATCCCCACTGAGTTAGCGTGCACGGGCCAGTGTCAAAGCCCGTACCCCCCGCGCTCCTCCCTCATATAGAGCCACCGCGCAGGCTTCCAGCGTAGCGCCCGTGGTACATACGTCATCAATCAACAACACCTGCTTACCAGCCAGTGCGTCACCGGAGCAACGGAAAGCATCGCGCACATTCTCTCTCCGCTGCCTGAAATCGAGTTCGACTTGCGGGGCTGTCACACGCCATCGCACCAGCGTCTGCTCATCCACCACCAGCCCCACCCGGCGTGCCATCTCACGGGCCAGCAAGGCCGCCTGATTATACCCCCGCTCGCGCAGACGGGCAGTGTGCAGTGGAACAGGCACCACGATGTCAGTCGGCATTGGATGTTGCATCCAGTAGCCCGCCATCAGGCCACCCAAGGGCCCGGCCAGCGCGGTGCGCCCACGATATTTGAGCCAGTGTATCGCCTCGCGAAGTACCCCTTCAAAGTAGACCACCGAGCGTATGCACTCGATCTGCAATGGAGCGGTCCGGCAACGCGCGCAAAGCCCACCGGCCACAACCACGTCTCCGCAGCGGGCGCAAAAAGGGGGCTCAACGCGAGGAATCTGGGCCAGGCAATCGGCGCATAGCCACGTACCCACCTGGTGACAACCAATACAGTGCGGGGGAAACAGAAGGTCGAGAAACTGACTACGAAGATCACACCAATGGAGACCAAGCGTCTCAATGACTGGCACAGGCAAGGCAATTCTATCTCCGACGTCAAACCCCTACACCAGCCTGTTCACCTAAAACCCAAATAGGGGCATACTCATCAGTTGGATTGCAGCCGGCCCCAGCAGAACGACGAAAATAGCAGGGAAGATCAGAAAAGCGATTGCAGGCAACATTTTGATCGGCGCCTGGCGAGCCAATTCTTCAGCCCGCTGACGCCGCCGCACACGCATCTGGTCCGACTGAATGCGTAACACCTTGGCAATACTGACGCCCAGTTGGTCCGCCTGGATGATGGCTGCCACGAAAGTCCCCACGTCCCGGACCTCCATGCGGTCCGACATATCGCGCAACGCCTCGCGCCGCAATTTACCCAATTGGATCTCCTGGAGCACTCGCGTGAACGCCGCGCTCAGTTCATTATCCCACTTCTCGGCCACCTTGCCCATAGCAGCGTCGAAGCCCAAACCCGCTTCAACACAGATCGTCAGCAAATCGAGCGCATCGGGTAGCGACCTGATGACATCTGTCTGTCGCTTTCTGATCTTATGCCCCAGCGACAACACCGGCAGATAGTAACCCAATCCAGCCCCCGCTACGGGCAGCAGGATGCGCTGTATAGTGGGCAGGGTTTTTGCCACAAAGGGTAAAGCAATCCCCAGCCCTCCCAGCAGGAGCGCTGCCAACACACGGATGCCCAGGAACCTGGTGATTTCGTAGGGATTGCCCGCCAGGTCAAGCCTATGCTGTAACACTTCCGTGCTCTTCTTCGGCGAGAGGCGCACTACGAACCCCGCCAGACCCGTAACTAAAGGTAACAGTACGCGCTCGGTGAAAGGCTGGGACAGTTCGATCTCCTCCAGAGTAGGTGGTCGCTCCAGCGTGCCGAATTCCGCCAGCCGATCCTCGACCATGCCAGGCTTCCGGGACCTCGCCAGCCCAACGACGACCAGACCCAGGCCACCCAGCACAAACACACCCAAGGCGATCAATACAGCGACTTGCATATTCGCACCTCTTGGCGACTACACATCAATGTCCACGATCTTGCCGATGATCACAAAACCCACTACAACCCCCACGACCGCCACACCGATCATGATCCACCCGCAGCGATTGACGAACAACTGCGACATGAACTCCGGATTGATGAAATAGATAACCACCGCGAGGACGACCGGAATCAGGGCAACCATGTAGCCCGAAATGCGGCTCTGAGCCGTGAGGGCACGAATATCGCCTCTAATTCGAATTCGCTCCCGGATGGTATGACTGATCGCGTCCAGCACCTCCGCCAGGTTTCCCCCCACCTCGCGCTGCACGTTGATGGCCGTAATCATCATGTCCAGATCATCGCTGGGAACGCGACGTAACAGGTTGCTCAGTGCCCGCTCCACTGTAAGGCCGAGTTGTACCTCCTGCACGACTCGCCCAAACTCAATGGAGATCGGCGGCCCCATCTCCTGTGATACTGCTTCCATCGCCTGCAGGACACTGTAACCTGCGCGGAGAGAATTGACCATCAGGTTGATGGTGTCGCTCAGTTGGTCGTTGAATGCTTGCAGTCGTCGGCGTCGCACAAACGCGACGTACCAACGGGGAACGAAGAAGCCCAGCACACATGCCAACACCGCTGCCAAGACCTGGCGCGTCAGGAGGTAGCCTACACCCCCACCCAGGATCATCGCAATCACCGTTGCCGCCAGAAACTCGCCCACCGTTAATTTGAGGTCTGCGCGCGCCAATTGGGTAGCCAGGTCAGCCGCTACCCCTCTGCGGGCCAGTGTACGGTTGAGAGCATCTCCCAACGGGGAACGGCGCCCAGCAACAGTAGCAACAGCCGTCTCCATCTCATCCAGGCCCAGCCGCTCCTCAATAAGAGAACGGTCGGCCCGGCGAGATGCGACGAGCCCTCCCACCATCACACTCAAGCCGATTACTGCAAGCGCCACCGGTACCCAGAGCATCCACAACCCTCCGCCCGGCACTCCCCTTCCTGCCGCTGAGAAACAAGCCCTAATACCAATACCGTTCAGTTAAGGGTCTGGAGTTGAGGCTTCAGCCGGGTTTTTCCGCCTAAAGGCTCCACTCCAACTGCTTATCTAAACCGTATTGGCCCTAATACCGCGTCTTTCGCCCTACACCAAAGATGGCAGGCGGCAAATGAATGTCGGCTGCCTCAATCTTCTCCATAAACTTAGGACGCAGGCCCGTAGGCCGTAGCATACCGATCACCCGGCCGTCCTCGTATCCGGCCAACTCAAACTTGAATATGTCGGCCATCGTAATGACATCCCCTTCCATCCCCTGAACGTCGGTGATGGAGACGATCTTACGGCTCCCGTCCCGCCTGCGCTCCAGTTGGACGATCACATCCAGCGCGGAGGCGATCTGCTCACGGATGGCCCGGTGGGGCAAGTCCATCCCCGCCATCAGTATCATATTTTCCAGACGGGCCAACGAATCGCGAGGGCTATTGGCGTGGACGGTGGTCATACTGCCCTCGTGGCCGGTGTTCATCGCCTGGAGCATGTCAAAAGCCTCGGATCCCCGGCATTCGCCCACGATGATGCGGTCTGGGCGCATCCGTAGACTGTTGATCACCAGGTCCCGAATGGCAACCTCGCCCCGGCCCTCAATATTGGGCGGGCGCGACTCCAGCGTCACGACGTGCTCCTGGCGCAGTTGCAACTCGGCGGCATTCTCAATAGTGAGGATGCGCTCAGCATTGGGGATAAAACCGGAAAGGACGTTCAACAAGGTCGTCTTGCCGGAGCCAGTACCTCCTGAGACCAACATGTTCGATTTGGCCACCACACACGCCTTCAACAACTCCATCGCCTCTGCTGTCACAGTACCCAACTCGATCAACCGTTCGACTGTGAGTGGAATCTTGAAGAACTTGCGGATCGTCAGCGTGGGCCCGACCAGCGAGATCGGTGGGATCACCGCGTTCACTCGGGAGCCATCCGGCAGGCGAGCGTCCACGTAGGGCTGGCTCTCGTCAATGCGCCGTCCCAGAGGGGCGACGATACGCTCAATGATGCGCATTAGATGCTCGTCCGACTCGAAGACGACATTTGTGCGCTGGACTAGTCCATCGCGCTCAATGTAGATGTTCTTGGCCCCATTCACCATGATCTCGGTGATAGTGGAATCGGCCAAAAACGGCTCCAGCGGCCCCAGGCCCAATATCTCCGCGACGATCTGCTCAAACAGCCGCTGTCGCTCCGCCCGACTGAGAACAATGTGCTCCTCAGCCAGGATGTTGTTGTACATCTCCTCGATCGTGCGACGCACCTCATCCGTCCTGGTGACATCCATCGTCGGATCCAGGTCCGCGATCAACTTATTCTGGATGCGTGCCTTAAGGTCCAGATAAGCATCTTGAGCGGGAGATGCCGGTCGGCGACGCACGCGCAACTCGGTCATCCGCGAAGGTCCCTGCGTAGTCACCTGTTTTTCTTTCTCTATCCGCTTCAGTAACGACATCTCTTCACTTCACCTCCCCAACCAGTCCAGGACACGGAAACACACACCATCATCGCTCAAAGACGTGCCTTAGCCGCTGCAAACCCATCCCTTCTGCTCCCATCACTGCTGCCGGTGTTCCTTCCTGCTCTTCTTCACCCTTCTCGACCTCTAGCAATTTACCCCAGACGTATTCGGCAAGTTGCAGAATGCCCTGGGAAATGGGTCGGTTCCGATCGCGCATGACGAATGGCACGCCACGGTTGGCGGCTGCCATCGCCGAACGCTCATCCAGTGGAATCTGGGCCGCCACAGGTATCATCGCCTGCTCGATCTGCTCCGCCCGGATACCGAGCCGCCGGTCCACACCGTTGACCACCAGCGCGATCTTCTCCATTGGATAGTTGAGTTTCGCCACCACCTCGAGAAACAGCCGGGCTCCCTTGACGGCCGGAATGTCCGGCGTCACGACGAGCACGATCATCGCTGCAGCATCAAACACAGTCAACGCAACATCATCTATCCAACTCCACATATCCACGACGATGATGTTGAACTCCTTGCACATCAGCCTCAAGACCGCTCTGAGCGTCGAGTTACCTCCCATTCCCTCATCTGAAGACGTGCCGGCCAGCAGACTCTCCGCCGCTTCCGGATGCGGCGGGGCCAACAACACCTTGATCCCCGAGCCATGAGGAGTCAGCACACTGCTCAGCATATCGCTGTCCAGGTCCTCAACCTGGGGCACCAGGTCCGCGATGCTCCGGCTGGCCTGTAAGTTCAGCATCACGCCTGCGTCCCCGAACTGGAGATTCGTATCCACCAACGCGACCTTCTGCCCGCCGCCGGCCATGTGCTGCAACGCGACCGCCAGGTTGACCGCGATGGTCGTACACCCCACGCCGCCCTTGGGACTGAAGACTGCGATCACGCTCCCCTCGCGCAGCCCCTTTTGCGCCCCGGCCAGGACAGCCCTGGATGTGGACGGCTGCACAGGTGCCATCATCGCGCGGGCCTTCCCCATCTCGTAGACCCGGCGGATGGTGCTCATCAGTTCATCGCCGCTGGGCGGCTTGGTGAGGAAATCTCTCGCACCAGCCAACATCGCCCGGCGCAGATAGTCGGTCTCGCCCTGCACAGAGAGCATCACCACCTGGGTCGTCGGCACCTCCTGTAGGATTATCTCCGTAGCGGCGATGCCATCCATGCCCGGCATGTTGATGTCCATCAGGACGATGTGCGGCTGGAACTGCTTGGCCAGTTTGATGCCTTCCGGACCCGAGGCCGCCGCACCGATGACCTCGATATCGGCGTCGAAGGAGAGCAACTTGCGCAGGTTTTCCCGCGTCTCGGCGATGTCGTCAACGACCAGGACGCGGATCCTCTCAACGATCTGTGGCCTCACGCCACGCATCCTTCCTATTCTCCCCCCCCTCCACCACCGTATTGACCAGCCGCCTCGCTCCTGGCAGTGCGTTCCAACTGCGTAAGTGGGGGCGTGACCCCATACGGTAACTTCGGCGGCAACTCGATGCTAAAGCGGTCCATGATGTACTGCAACGTGACCGAATCCGTGGTGACCAGTCCCGTGTCGCCTGCAGGGCGCAGCAACAGGTTAATCCGCGCACCGGCTGCCAGGGCGTGGTCCAGCACCATGGCATCCTGCCGCGTGACGATTAAGGTCAGCGGTTCGACCTCTGCTCGCGGGGATGGTGCGGGCTGTCCCTCCTCCTCCGGCTGCTCTCCCCCGGCGGGAGGCTGCACCTCTTCTACGGGCCAGTCGCCCACGTGCAGCACCACGGCGTCCTGTATCGTCAGTTGCGTCACCAGTCGCGGGCGCTGGCCCTCACTGGCGGACATGTTGACCAGCCAACTATTGGGCAAAACCTCCAACCGTCCCTCCGGGCCACCCTGGCAGCCTTCCTCTTCGGAGGGCGAAACGCATCTCATCTGATTGGGCAAAATGCTCTGGAATTCCTCATCCAGGTCTACCAGCAGCAGGGATAGGATCACGTCCACGTGATCGCCCGGCCGGAGCGCCCAGGCTATGCTGGAATAGCGCGCCACCGGCAATGCGTAGGCCACTTTGTCCGGGGGAATATGGAGCGCTGGATCGGAGCCCACAGCCCCCAGGTCCCCAGTCTCCTCAGTGAGCATGTCCTCCAGAATCGGCATCCCCCGTACAATGTCCACGCGGGCAATACGACCGTAGATGGCCTCGAGATCGGTGACCGCCCCCTCGGGCACCGTGTCCTCCGGCCAACTCTGCAAGGCCACCGCGTCAATATCCTCGGTGATGCGCATGCCACGGGGGATGTTTTGTACCGCCACGACGACCTCAGTCATACTACTGGGCAACTCCGCCTGAGGAGTGCCCTCGACATCGGGGACAGGTGTAGGTGGTGGTGGACCACCCCTCAGGAAGATGAGCCACACTGCCGCCGCCCCAGCAACGAGAATGATGCCTATAATGATGAATATTCGGCCTCTGCGCATTTTTGCCTCCTTATGGCATTATTGCCCCGGGATTCGGAATGACATTCAGAATGTTGAGCCACTTTTGTTCATTGTTCATTGTTTCATTGTTCATTGGAACGAAGTTTCCTATGACATTTAGTCTATCATACCCTGTTCGTGATGGAATGTCAAGCATACCGGGCACCACGAACCGCCCCGGGGGTCCCCCGGTCTCAGCACATTTGAGGTCTGTGATGGTCAGACAGCAAAAATCTGGCAAGGTGTCACTGACCTCGCAGTACCGCCGGCATGTAAATCAGGAAGCGGGTAAAGGCAGCAGCGATGTTGTTACTCTCCTCCTCACAGGTGGGCAGCCCATCTTCGCCCAGCCCGCAGTCCAGTCCTTCGGGGTTATAACCCCACCACTGGTACACAGCCCCCACTTCCATGTAAGAGGGATCCACTTTGGCCCACACTCCGCACTCCCGAGCGCCGCACTCCTCCGGCCATGGGAAAGAAGTCATGCCTGTGATGACCTCACCGGGCTCCAGGCCGGACCACCAATAGGAGCCAGATAGCCCGGCCTGCACGCTGGCATGGGCGCCGCTGGAGCCGGCCTGGTATGCCCGCGTTACCAGCGGCAAGTAGACCTGGTAGAGGGCCGGAGAGTACCACTTGAAGAGCGCATCCTCGCCCGCCAGGCTCCACCCACCCACGTGGTCGGTCAGGACGACTGGCGGGCCGAGCGCATAAGGCCGCACGAACAGTTCGGCCAACACAGCCCGCCCCGTGCCATAGTCCCCCTGGTTGCGCACGACGGCGGTGTAATGCACCGTCTGGCCTACTTCCGGGCGTTCGGGGCTCATCTCCAGGCGATCCATCACCAGGTCGGAGCCCAGCAGCGGCTCGGTGAAGATAGCGGTGAACTCCAGCCGAGGGGTGCTGGTGAAGACCCAGCGCAGCCAGTGATCCTCCTCATTGTGGGTGGAACCCGTGGGAGCGACGAAAGCGGGCTCCAACTGACGACCAAAGTCGGCGGAGCGGCTGAATATAACGGTATTGGTGAGACGGATGAGCGCACCTGCTTCGACAGGGCCGACCGGGTATTGAAGCGTGACCAGTCGCGAGCCCGGACTGCGCATCGCCCTGCTGGAGGTATCGTAGTGCAGATAGACGTGGGCCTTCCCTGTACCCGAGAAGTAGTACCTGTGGTTCAGCGGATCCCAGATGATAACGCAGGGAGGAACCGCTGGGATGCAGGAGACCTCCTTCGTAATCGCATCGCTTGGCACTTGCACGTAGCGAGGCAACTCGTAGTCCACTATCTCAAACTGGAAGATAGTGGTGTAGGCGGTGGCGTAGATATCGTGCAGAGGTAACGGCTGCAAGGTGACCACCTGAACGCGGGTATAGGATACAGAAGCGTTCAAAAGTCGAGTGGGACTTTCTGCCAGGGGAAGTGTATCAGGGCCTGGCCCTCCGGCCAGCGCCGGAGCGGACAGCCCGGCCGCCACAACAACCAGCACCCCCTCCAGAAGCAATCCCAGCAGGATCAATACCTTGCGCATGGGGTCAGCCTGGCGTAAGCGTCCAGCGAACGGATTCTCTGCTCATCCCCTTGTCGCCTTGTCCCCCTGTCCCCTCAAGGAATTCACGTCCCGCAGGTTCTTGAATGGGACTGGTTTCTGAGATAGGCCCTCAATCGTCACCGCCCTGAGGAGTGATCGTGTACGTCGGCGTCGGTGTGCCCGTGCGCGTCGGCGTGCGGCTCGGCGTGGGTGTGCGCGTGCGCGTGGGCGTGCGCGTGCGCGTCGGCGTGCCCGTGCGCGTCGGTGTACGTGTGCGCGTCGGCGTCCGCGTGGGCGTGCGCGTGCGCGTCGGTGTGCGCGTGCGCGTCGGCGTGCCCGTGCGCGTCGGTGTGCGCGTGCGCGTCGGTGTGCGCGTGCGCGTCGGCGTGCGCGTCGGCGTGCCCGTGCGCGTCGGCGTGCGTGTGCGCGTCGGCGTGCCCGTGCGCGTCGGCGTCGGCGTGGGTGTGTACGTCGCCGTAGGCGGCGCCGTGGACGTCGGCGTGGGTGTGGGCGCTGCGCCGCTGATCTCAAACTGCGTGATAAGCAGCGTCCTCAGGCGATCACCGGGCGAGTCGTCGTCCTGCGCCACCACGATCAGCGTGTGTACCCCATTGGTGAAAAAGTCCGTGCCTGTGCAGTTCCTGGCATCCCAGGTGTGGCACGAATTCCGCACGTCGCGCGTTCTGCAGGAAGCCCTGCCGCCAAAGCCGCAATAGGGGGCACTGCTATCCTCCCTCCACTCACCCCGGCCATCGAGATTGACGATGTGGCCATCAGGGGCAATCACCTGGAAGCGGACTTTCTTGATGCCGGACCCATCCGCTGCATAAGCGCCCCAGTCCCGGTCGTAGGCCAGGGCCTGGATAGAGAATACACCGTCAACGCGCGCCCGCTGCGCGTCGTGGCCCGATTCGACGTTGATGGGGTCGTAACTCGGATACACCTCGACTGTGGCACCACCGGACGGCTGCGGTGGATCCACCACCGAGATCACCGGCCCATATTTGCCGTCAATCTCCAACGGGGGGCACATGTCATCCGGCGCGAAGCCGTAGTCGAAGGTGAGGTGGAACTGGCGGCCGTGGAGGAAGGAATTGGCTATATTCTGGTAAGGGTTGAAGTCGGCATCGAACCGCGGCGACGAGTAGCGGTAGAAGCGCGGATAGTTCGATGAATAGGTGACGTCGGTGGGCGAGTCGTAATCGTCGCCCGGCCAGATGTGACTGCCGTCCAGGCGGAAATAGTTGACGCGCTGGTTGGACCAGGGGGTCGGGGCCGGGGTGGCCCAGGTGAAGTGGATGCCGGTGATGATGAACTCTCCGTGACCGTCGTTGTGACACCGCACTCGCACGTCATCGCCCGTAAGGTACAGCAAATCCGCCCAGACGTCCTCGCAGGAGGGGGTGGGCGTGGGGGTAGAAGTGTGGGTCGGAGTGGGGGTGCGGGTCGGGGTGGAAGTGTTGGTCGGAGTGGGAGTGTGGGTCGGGGTGGGGGTGTGGGTGGGAGTGGGGGTGTGGGTGGGGGTAGGGGTATTGGTGGGGGTGTGAGTATCGGTGGCCGCACCCTCAAAGGCGGGGGGCAGGCCGACCACGCGCGCGGTGCGGAAGCGCTCGATCACCATCTCGCGCATCGAGCGCAACGTGACGAAGTTCTCCGCGTTGGCCGCCAGGCCGCGGATGGGAGTGATGAGCGGATGGTTGAAGGTGATGACGATCACCACGCGGTCGTTGGGCCCGCCAGCATCGTCCTGGGGACGCCCCTCATCGTATAAGGCATCGTCAGGGGGGTCCAGGTCGAAAGCGGGATTGGGGTTGATACAGGTGTACTCCCCGTACCCGTAGTCGTTCTCCTCGTCAAATTTGAACGACTCGCCGCGCACGAAGTTGGCGGGGACGTTTTCCAATCCCAGGCCGTCTGGCGGCGCCACTTCAAACGGGAGGCGAGTACTGCAGACGGTGACGTGAAACCAGCCGCGCTTGCTGGAGTCTCCATCCTGGCCGGCAGGAGGAGGGTTCTGATACCAGTGAAAGTCGTTGTTCTTGATGATGTCGCCCGACACATCCTCCACCAGGGAGATGCTGCCCGCCGCCGCCTCGCGGGCTGCTTCGCGGATGGACCACAGCCGCGCCGCGTCCTCAAGCCGCCCGGTGACGTTATCGTAGTACATCCACTGGTCCGGATTCTCTGTGTTCACGCCGAGCGCACGGGCTGCATCATTGGCCGGCACGCGGCAGTCAATGGGGTCGCCACCGGCCCCATCCATCGCCAGGTAATTGGGGCCGGAATCGGCCGCCGTCAGCAGCGCCGCGACGTCGTCGCAGTACGCCTCGTCGTACACCCCGCTGACCGCGTAGCGGGCGGCCTGGCGCGCGGCGTGCTCGATCGTCAGCCAGGCCTGGAAGATGCGCGCAAACTCGACCAGCCCGAACAGGAGCAACAGCAGGAGCGGGAGCACCAGCGCGAACTCGACGAGCCCCTGGCCGCCGTTCCTGCGCCTTCTAAGATGCGCTTTCAGCCACTCTCTCATCGGACACCTCGACTTTCTGCGCCAGCGAGGGCGACCGCGAGGGTCGCCCCTACCTTCCGAACTGTCATCTCGTGATACGGGCGAACACCCGCGAGGCGATTTTCTCAAACACGCGGTCCAACTCGTTGGCGTCGGGCGCGTAATAATAGTTGCCGCAGTCATCCCCTCGATCGGGGATAGGCCACATATGCTCGGGGTCCCAGTAGAAATCGCTCCCACACGGAGCGGTGTGGACGTCCCCGTCGTCGCCTACGTCGGCGACATAGCGTAACAGCCGCTCGCCAGCATCCTTTCGATCGTAGCTATAGTTGATGACGGCATCGCCGAAGCCGATGGTGTAGAGCGCGATCTGGTACGAGGAGGCCAGGTCGGCCATGTCGCGGGCGTAGTCGTCCGCGTCGTATTCCTTCGCGACGAACGGCCCGGTATACCACGGCTGGCCGCAAATTCCCGCGTCCGACGACGGACAGTGCCGGCTGACAGTGGTGGCCAGTGGCTGAGTAGCGTCGGCGTCTGTCGCTTCGCGATCACGACAACGGGGTCTGGTATACCGCGTGTCATAGGGATTGGGCGGACAGGCCCACCAACCAGTGGTAGCCCAATCGGCGGCGTTGGCCGCGCCGTCGCCTAGGAGCACGATGACCCAGACAGCAATGTCGCGCTCCCCGTTGCGCACCAGTTCCGTAGTCGCTTCATGCAGCCCGCCGCCGACGTTGGTGGATTGCCACTTATACCCCCTAGTATGGCCCAGATGGCCACAAGGCGCTGGGACTGGGGGGCTGACGTAGACGTGCAGGGTGCTGTTGCTGCTGAGAGCAGTCGTGATTGCCTGTTGGGTCGTCGTCAGCGGGACGACCATCCCGCTCGAGATCGGGATGGGGAGCGTCGTCGTCGGGTTGGTCACCAGGCAGGGATCGCAGTCCACACCTGGCTGTTGCCCCAGAAGATCGCACCCCACGGATACGGTGGGCGTAAGCACCGGCGTCTTGTCGAAGTGGTAGACGGCTGCCTGATCCACCCCCTCGCGCATGTGATCCATGAAGCGAACGGCGGCGTCGCGCACGGATTCAAAGGGCTCGCACCATCCTTCACCATCCGCATGCGTTTCAGTGCCCGGATTATAGAGAGAACAGGCCTCCAGGCAATCAAAGAAACTATTGTACGTGCCGTGGTCAGGCACGGTGATCGGATAGGCAGCCGATGAGGATGGGCAAGTGTCGTAGGCCATGGATTCGGAGGTATCGAGCAGCAGCACCATGTTGACCACGGCAGCCTCCGATTCGGCCTGGGCGAAGAGCCTGACCTGGTCGAAGCCAAGCATGGGGAGGAAAACCAAATCCACGTCCAGCCAGGCCTCCACCCGCACCCGCTTACGGGGGGACTCGTCAGGCCCGCTACAGAGACCCGCATCGTGCGGCGTGTACACCTCTCCCGTGCTCTCTCCCAGGTAGTTCGACCTCGTGTAGCCCTGGTGACCCGCATCCAGATCGCACCAATAGACCTCAGCGTTGTACAGGCCGGCAGGGAGTTGGAGTTGGAGGAACTCCGCGGCGCTGGCGTAGATTTCGTCAATCTCGCGCCTTTCGCGGTACTGATTCACGGCCGCGACGGCGGCCGAGTCCACCGCCTGGCGCAGGTGGCCGTTGTTGACGTAGATAATCGCTACGTCGGTCACCAACCCCACCAGCGCCAGCAGCGCGACGAAGGTGCCAGCGATGATGATGAGCGACTGTCCACGCTCATCGCGCAGATTGGGCAATCTGTGCATTCTGAGCAACATGTGCAAGACCTCTACTCTTCCGGACAGCGTTACGGGCGCGGCGTCGGGGTGGGTTCGGCAGCCGGGACGGGAAAGATAGCGTAAGGGCGGGTCTGGATCGGATCGGGGATGAAATCGCCGATAGTGAAGAAACCAATGAAGTGGGGATGCCCGTAGAATACCTCGACGATCATCAGACTGCTGGCAGGCGCGTCGGTCCGCAGCAGGGACTGAATCTGCGCATTGTCGAACTGAGAGCCGCGCACGCCGTAAAGCGACCAGCAGCGGCAGTTCTCCGTGTTCGTGATGGTGCAGGTTGGGTTCGTGTCCCCGTCGTCTGCTCCCTGGAAATGGTATGGCCAGTCGGCCGGATTGGCGTGGTCAGCAAGCGGCCACCGGTAGGCGATGGTTTGCTCGACGAAGCCCACGACCGTGACCACAACGTCGTCGCCCTGCCCTGGCCGGAGTTGCCCCAGTGGGACGTTCTGAAAGGCCAGGCAGGCGACCTCGTAGTAGAAATTGGTTGTATCGCCATCCTTGCACAGATTATCCAGATCCTCGGGGGTCATGCCCACCGAGGGGGTGATCAGTTCCGTGGGGCGCACGTCCGGAAATGGGGCGGCAGCGCCCTCGCGCGCATCGAAGGGATACTGCACGGTGAACTCCGGGTCCAGGTTGCTCCCGAAGCGCGCGGCCTCGCGGGCGGCGTCGAGCAGCGTCAGGTAGTCGTTGGCGTACATGCCGACCTCGACCATCCCTGCGATCAAGAGGAGCAGGATCGGCAGAAATAGCGCCGTCTCCAGCATGCTCTGGCCGTAGGGAGAGGAGAAGCGGCGTAGGGCTATACAGGGAGTGCGCCGCCGCGCTGCGGGCCCTGTCTGCCGACAGGCAGGGCTATCCTCGGACACATCCTGGTTCATCGTCCCCCACCAGACGTACAGAACTCAACACCTCCCGCACGTTCGGAAAGGTGCATGCTCATCCTATCTCGACTGTGCATTAAGATTATATCACAGCAGAGGAACATATACAAGCATTACCCTGGTACTAGCGCACTATGAACAGAGCCTCGCGTATACGAGGCTCTGTTCGGCAGTGCGGTCCACTCGCGTGGCTGCGGTGATCGCTGGACTAGATATTGGATACGATGTTGCTGAAGATGTTGCCAATGGCCGGGCCCAACAGCGCCAGAATTACGATCACCACAATAGCCACCAAAACAAGGATCAACGCATACTCGACCAGGCCCTGGCCTTCCTCGCGCGGCAAAAACAGCATTTTTCTCACCTCCCTTCAATTTTGACCTCATTATACTGGATTCGCGCCAGCGTGACAATAGGAACTTTGTACCAATTCTACGTCTTTTTTCAAGAGACGGGCATCTCGAAACTGACCTTTGTCCCCCGTCCCAGGCCGCTATCGAAGTGGATCTGCCCTCCCAGCATCTCTACGCGCTCGCGCATCGTCGCCAGGCCCAGCCGATCTTCATCCGGCGAGGCGAGCGCCTCGGTAAGTTCAAAACCGCTGCCGTTGTCCTCGACCGACACACGGACAAGTTCATCCCCCATATCCACGTTGATCTGAATGCTGCTGGCGCGACTGCACTCATACGCATTGTTAAGCAGTTCCTGAACCAGCCGGAAAACTGCCACCTCCTTGTGCGATATCAGCCGCCGCTCCTTGCCGATGACCGTCAGGCGCGTGAGGACGCCGGTGTTGTTGGCGAAACTGTCCACGTAACGCCGGAGGGTGGGAATCAGTCCCAGGTCGTCGAGCATCATCGGGCGCAGGCTGAGGATGAACCCTTTGATTTTTTGGAAGGTCGCCGCCACACCGTTTTTCAGGTTGGCCAGTTCGACCCGTGCCCGCTCGGGATCAATATCAAGAAGCCGTTCGCAGATCTCAGCCTGGAGGATGAGATTGGTCAGAGATTGAGCCGGGCCGTCGTGCATCTGCCGGCTGAGCCTCTGCCGCTCCCGTTCCTGGGCCTCGATGATGCGAACAACGAGCGGCTGTACGGGTTCTCCCTCCTCCGAGACCTGAGACTCACGCTCATGCCCAATGTGGCCGGCGGTCTCAAGCATACTGCGCAGCAGGTCGAGGTAGCGCGCCATATTGCGCTGGTCGCTCTGCAACTTTTCCAACTGCCCCCGCATAGTGAAGATCCGCTGCTGAGTATCCAGGACGGTCGTATACGCCTCCTGGATATCCTCACGCGGCACAGTGTCCAGTGCCGCCTCGACCTGCCGCAGCCGGTTGGTCGCCTGTGTGTTGCGTTGCGCCAGACGCTCCACCTCGGCAGTCGTCTGCTGAATCAGCAGATCAATCTCCTTGAGTTCGCGCTGGGTCTGGTTGTACTCTTTACTGCACTCATCCAGGAATTGTTCAAACGACGTAGTGCCAGTCTCGGTTGAAACAGCCATTCTACTTGCTCCCAACTCCGCCTTATGGTTTATCAGTAATACCGGGCAAGAAACGCCGGCCACGCCTCTGCTGTTCGCGCAACGGCGCCCAGCCGTGCCGGAGAGCGTAGACCACCGCCTGTGTCCGATCCGCCACCCCCAGTTTGCTCAAGACGGCGGTCATGTGATTCTTGACCGTCTGATGGCTGATCCCCAAATGGTAGGCGATTTCCTTGTTACTCATACCATGGATAACCAACTCCAGAATCTCCATCTCACGGGGAGAGAGCGGCGAAAGAAACTGCTCCTCCTCCTCCTCGAACATCTCACCACCGAAGCGCCGAAACTCCTTCAAGAGCCAGGCACCGATACCGTCCTCATCCAGCAAGGTGTCACCGATGACGTAATGTCCCCGATTCACGTGCCGGATGACGTCTACCAGCCGCTCGGGGCTGACGTCCTTGGCATAGTAGGCCGACGCCCCAGCCCGGATAGCGTGGTAGACCTGCTCCTCGTCATCATAGGCCGTGAGCATGATAACGCTGACTTCGGGGCAGAGCGCCTTGAGTTTGCGCGTGGCCTGCAAGCCATTGAGGGTTGGCAGGTTGATGTCCATCAACACCACGTCCGGGAGCAGTTCCTGTGCCCGCTCAATCGCCTCCTGGCCGTCGGTCGCTTCACCGACGATGCAGACACCCTCGTGCGCAACGAGGACGTTCCGCAGCCCCTGACGGAAGACCGGATGGTCATCTACAATCATCACCCTAATCTTATCCGCCATGCCTTGCCCACCCCCAGCGTATATCCTGTCTGGTTGCACGCTTCTAAGTATACCACACAATGGGCAAGTAACGCAACCACCGCCCCCAGTCATCTCATCTCTTCGGGTCAACGTGGAAAGGTGGGGCAGACAGGCTCAAAGGGGACGTGCCGTCCCCGTCTATGGCGTCGAGACATCACATCACGCACAGATATGGGGCGCGGATGACACATCCGCATGGGCCAAGGGGCAGATGGACACTTACTACGGCGCTTCTCCCAATCTGGTCAGCCGCTCGCGGGCGGCGTCGCAGTCAGGTGCAACCTCCAGCACTTCGGCATAGACCTGCACAGCCGCATCCGTGTCGCCCAACGTCTCATAGCAAGTGCCCAGTTCCAGCAAGGCCTCAACGGCATCATCCGTGAAGCGAATGTACTCTACCCCCGGCAACAGGTCGGCCATGATACTCTCGCGGTTGAAGATGTACCAGCCGTAGTCGGGAGTGCTCATACGGCCAGGCCCGAAGGAGGTCGCTTGACGCAATTCGTCAAGTGCCTGTTCGTACTCGACTGTCGCCTGGGCACAGTCTCCCCTGGCAGCAGCCAATTGCCCCAGGGCTATTCCGATACGACTGCTGTCCCAGAGAGAAGGGGAAGGCAAGAAACGAGCCGTGCGCAGCGACTGCTCGGCCAACTGGAACTCACTTTGGGCCAAGTAGGCCAGCCCAAGCCCAAGATAGGCGTCAGGGGAGTTAAGGCCCAAGGCCCGCTCGAAATGCACCTGCGCCTCCACAGGCTCTCCAATAGCCAATGCCTCCCATCCGGCAGCCAGTTCCGGCTCTTGCGAGAGCAGAGCGTGGGGGTGCTCGTCCAACCAGGCATTGCGCAACTCGGTGCGCGTGGAAGTGGCACGGAAGAAGAAGGAGTTGGCCCAGAAAGGGCGGGAGGCCAACGCTGCTTCATACGTGGCGCGGGCATCTGCCCCACGGCCTGCAGCCTCGTACAAACGGCCCAATGTGAGCCGAAAGGCAGGCTCGTCAGGGGATAGCACCACCGCTCTCTCCAGCACTTCGATGGCCCCGGCCTCGTCACCAGCATGCCAACGCAATACGCCCAGGTTGGCCCAGTTGGTGCAAAAGTCAGGCTCTAACGCCACGCCCGTCTCGTACTGGGCGAGGGCTCGTCCCAGAGATTCCTGATCGCCCGTCTCCAGGGCCAGGCGTCCATGTGCGTAGCCAGCCTGGAGATGGAAGAAGGCATTAGACGGATCAAGGACAGCGGCACGGTCTAGTCCCACTGTGGCTGCCTCCCACTGGCCCAGATTGGCTGCCAGCACCCCACGGGTGAAGGGAGCGTAAGCGCGCAATGCCCAAAAACCCCCCAGTGCGACGACCAGCCAGGCGACGAGCAGCGCCGCGCTGCCAATACCTCGAGACAGACGCGCGGCGGGTCGTTCCTCGGCCACCAGCAGCGCCAGCACCACCGCGATCATTATGCAGATGGTAGGCATCGTCTGTGGAGTTTCGAACAGGCTGTGCACTGCGCAGCCAACGAGTGCGGCGATGAGTCCGCTCATAGTGAACCGCTGACCACGGGGGAGAGCACGCCAGCGGCGCAACGAAACGCGAGCCAGAGAAATTGTCAACCAGATCAACGCCGCCAGTCCAGGCAGTCCTGTCTCAGCAACCGTATTCAAGATGTAGTTGTGAGCGTGGGCCAGGAGCATCTGGGGTGGGATGGAGTAGAGCCGCGTCATGAGCGAGCCGAAGGTGAAGGGGCCAATACCGGTCAATGGATCGTCCCGGAACGCCCGCCAGGCGGCTGACCAGATCCACTGCCGGGATCCGAATCCGCCGCCGTGGGAGGGATGTTGAACCTGCCGCACAACCAGCGCCCCTAGCGGCAGGGCCAGCAGCAACAACACGGCTGTCAGGGCTGCCAGGCGCCAGGGGTGGCGACGCAGCCATTCCCAGGCGTAGGTGAACTGTAGGGGATGCTCCAGGAGCCAGAGCAACCCCAGACAGCCCAGCACGGCGGCCGTCCCCAGCCAGCCCCCGCGCGAGGAAGTGAAGAAGATCAGCACCAGCGTGATCAGAGTCCACAGCCCCAGCAATATACGCACGCCCCATCCCCGCTGCAGCGCACGCGCGATGGCCAGCGGGAGCAGCAGGTTGAGGAAGGCAGCCACAAAGTTGGGGTGTCCCAGGAAGGCATGGATACGGAGAGTGGCCGGGGGGATAGGGTTCGCCCAGCCGCCGATGGACAGCCAGCCAACGTACCAACGCGCCAGTTCCCAGGTACCAAAGAACAGGATGAATCCGCTGAGGATAAGCAGTACCTTTACGAAAAGTTCGGTTGGCCATCCAGATCGTCGCAGATCCACCAGCAGGTAGAAGACCAGCACATAAAGCACCATGCGCAGAGTGAAGCCAATGCTGCGGCGGGGGTCTATCGAGAAAGCAGTGGCGAGGAAGTAGACCGCCAGCAGCGCCAGCAACGGGTAATCGAGGTAGGTGCGTGGAAGGGGGCGGCGTTGCCAGAGACGCCAGCCAAGCCAGAGCAGGCCCCCAAGGGCGACCAGTAGCGTGTTGATCAAATTAAGACGGTAGAGTATCAGGCCGTTGAACGTTCCCCCCAGCAGCAAGACGTAGCCCAGCAGCAGGATCAGCACGGATTCCTGCGCCAGGTAACGCCAGCGCGCTCCGGTCGCGCCGTGGGGACCGGTCATCCACCAGCCTCCCCGCCCGTCGCACTCCGCCCGCGACTGTTCAAAAAGTCCCGCAGGTGACCGGCGACGGCCTTCGCGCCGCGCCAGACGTAGTCCAGGTCTTCCCAGGAGCGGATGCGACGCAGGTTGCGCCATACGAAGCGTGGCGTCAGGAAGGAGCCATAGACCTGCGCCGAGAGCGTCATCACCTCGGCGGGGGTCATGTCAGGCACGGCCAGCACCGGCTCCCGCATGTCGTATCGCTCGTAGTCGAGGGGATCAAAGCCAGGGTGGAACCAGTTGTGCTCGACGGCCTGGGCGTGCAGCGGGGTGCCCGGGTAGGGGACGACGACGGTGGATTGCAGCATCTCGGCGTGGCCACGGGCCATCAACTCGCGGGCCAGGTCAACCGTGCGCTGCGCGTCGTCCCGCGTCTCCCAGGGATAGCCGGCCATCACCGTCAGGTGGATGTCCAGGCCGGCCGCAGAGATGAGCCGCGAGTCCTCGATGATTTGCTCGACGGTGATGCCTTTGTTCAACCGGTCGAGCGTGGCCTGGTTGGCCGATTCCAGCCCCATCTTCAGTTTGCGGAAGCCGGCGCGCTTCATCAGGTCGAGCAGGTCGGGCTGGCCGACGTAGCCGTAGCGCATGTTGCAGGAGAAAAGCAACTCCCGATTGTAGCCGCGCTCGATCATCCCCTGGCAGAAGCGACGCAGCCAGCCGCCAGCGGGGAAGGTGCCGGTGTCGTCGAAGATCTCGCGGGCACCGTGTTCCTCGATGAGAAAGCCAATCTCGTCCAGCAGGTGCTCGGGGCGGCACGAGCGGAAGCGGGGATAGAGCACCGTCCAGGCGCAGAAGGTGCAGCGGCCCCAGGGGCAATCCCGGCCGGCCATGGTGTAAAAGAAGGGGGTACGTTTCTTCCACTTCTCGCCGTAGAGGTGGGCCTGGGTGAGACTCCGGTCAACGAAGGGCAGGTCATTCAGATCGTGTTCCAGGCGGAAGTGGCCGGTGTCGCGCACCGCCTCGCCATCGCGGTAGTAGATGCCGGGCGGGAGGGGGAAGCCCGCGCGCAGGTGGCGGGCCAGGGCCAGAAGGGAGAAGTCGTAATCCCCTCCGGTGATGACGTAATCCACCGCGCTGTTTTCCATCGTCTCCAGCGGCAGGGCGGTGACGTGGTCGCCCATCAGCGCCGTTTGGCACTGCGGCGCCAGCCGCTTCACTCGATCCACAATCTGCCAGTGCTGGCGCACGACGGGGGTCTTGGTCTCGAAGGCGATCAGATCTGGCTGCTGGGCCTGCACACGCTGTGCAAACTGGTCCCAGGTCCACTTGTTGGTGATACCATCCCACCACAGCACGTCGAAGCCGTCCTGCGCGAGCAACGTTGCAGCGCAGGCTGGCACCACCGGGTAGATGTACGAGGGCGCGTGATACCATTGGAACTGGCGGTTCTGGGTGAGCATGGGACTGCCAGCACCGGTGAGGGGGGGATAAGAGATGGCGATTTTCATAGGCTCAGGGTGCAGGATGCAAGATGCAGGATGCAGAGGTCAGGCATCCACAGTTGTGACGGTCAGGCCGGTGATGCCAGCAAAATCGGCTGTATTGTGGGTTAACAGCGAACACCCGTATCGCAATGCACACGCGGCCACCCACGCATCCTGGACGGAAATGGGGCGGCCTTGTTTGCGCCGCTCAACGCGCACAGCCGCCCACTGCCAACAAACCTGTGCATCACACGGCAACACAGCGAAGCGACGCAGCCAGGCCTCCAGTCGTTCTATGCGCGGCTGCCCCCAATTCCTGATGTAGGCCCACTGATACAGTTCCGCCAGGCTCACAAAAGAAATGAAGAGCGTCTCACCTTCCAGCAACTGAAGATAGCCCGCAATGCGTGTGTCGCGTTTGAACAGAAACGAAACCGCGTCAGTGTCCAGCATCATCATGGCAGCGGCTCCCGTTCCATTTCCAGGTCACGTTGGCGCCACGCGCGGACTGTTTCTCGGAATTCCTCCACCGATTCGTCTTCCGGCCAGAAATCGGCCCACAAGTCATCCACAGACCACACTGGTCGGACGCCCTCCGCTTGAGCGACAGCGTGAGCGTTTCGACCATCCCAGAATGGGTCGGCGGAGGCGGTCATCTGAGACAACAATCGTTCGATCTCCACGCGCGGCACGCGACGGTAGCCGCTGCCAGGCAAGCGCACCAGCCGGATCAGGCCGCGCTTCTCCCAGCCACGGATGGTCTGCTGATGGACACCGAGCATCTGGGCCGCCTCCTTCATCGTCACCGTAGGCGATTTCGTCACCACTTCTCACCTCTCAATCGCTAGACTTTGTAACATTTTATAACATTCCGTGGATTTTGTCAATGTCTAGGAATTTATACGGTGGCAACTTAGTGATGAGTATCACTTCCACCGCGGCAATTTCGTGAAATGAGACCCTTCCGCTACTCTGACCGCCTTTTGCAGCCCGCTTGGATCTAAATGATGGCGACGCACTTCGCCCGTGCGAGGATTGACCGAGAGCTGTTCGGAGGGAAAGACGTACTGCCAGAGCCACTCCCTCTTGGCGTTGGGGTACTTCCGGTCCAGTGCGAAATGGGGTCTGTCAACTCCTTGTGCAGTACTTCTCGATACAGGAAGAGCAGAGCATTCAGTGCCTGGTTCTGGGTCGATGCGGCGACTTGCTGATCCACAGCGAGGTGAGTGAGGAAAGCCTCGACTCGACACCTCCCATCTCTCGCGGATGTCGTTTGCCGTGGAAGAGGATGTAGCGCTTGATCCAGTTGACGTATGTCTTCTCGGTGCTTGCCGCGTAGTGCTTGAGGCGTATGGCGTCACGCACCTGATCCAGTAGTCTCTTCGGACGACGCTGCATAGGATGTACCTCCAGATATGAGGCTTGGGCGCTGGCCGGGCTCTGCGAGTTTGACACAGGGTCGCGTTTGCCGTATACTGACGGACACCGGAAGCCTGGGAATGTGAACGATGGAAGAACAGCACAAACGTTCTAATCTGTCACGTCTCAGCTTACCCGTTCTGTTGAGAGAGATTCCGGATTCCGTCTCGGGGATGCAGCAGTTCTTCAATTAATCCTGTGGGGGGATGATATGCCGCATCGGTATATCGTCCCCGTGGGGGACAAAAAGCAGGGTCAGTAGATTATCATGTTAGGCGCATAACCGTTCGGTAGGCAAAGCTTGGCGTTCTCAAGAATGGATAATTGCATTTCACGGAGGTGAAAATGAAACGGATCGGCGATCTGACCATCCCGCATATTGCCTCGCTATACGCTCAAGTGCCGGCGGACCGATTGGAACAATTCCAGGCTTTCCGCCGGGCTTTCCCATATAAAGACCTGACCCTCGACGGGGTAACGTGGTCATACCTGACCGGCGGACAAGGCGATTCACCTCTGCTGTTGCTTTCGGGGGCGCTAGCCATCCCTGACATATCTTGGGTTACGATCGTCAACTTTGCGGCACGGCGACGGGTGATCGTGCCTGCCTACCCGTCGCTGACGACGATGGATGCCCTGGTGGATGGCATCGCCGCCATCTTGCGGCGCGAAGGGGTAGAACAGGCGCACGTGATGGGCGGCTCTTATGGTGGTTTCGTCGCTCAGGTCTTCGTGCGCCGCCACCCGCAGTTGACCCGCTCGCTGGTGCTTGCCCACACCCAGCCACCGTACGCGGAGATGGCAGCGCGGATGCGCCGCTTTGCCCGCTTGCTGCGCTGGATGCCGATGGGATTGGTGCGCCAGATGATGCGCCGGGTGTTTCGATCAATGATGCCGGAGCGGAGCGAGGAGACCGCCTGCTTGCTGGCCATCTTCGACGAGCTGATTGGATATACCCTCGGTAAAAAGGACGTGATCGGTATCCTTGAGCGCATGGCCGATTTCTCCGTACGGTCGTTTACTCCTCAAGACATGTCCGGATGGCCAGGAAAGGTGCTGCTGGTCTTTGGCGACAACGACCCCTCCACGCCGCCCGACGTGCGGCAGCGGCTGGAGTCCCTTTATCCAGGATGCCAGGTGCACCTATTCGAGGGGACCGGGCACGCGGCCTCGGTGACCCGCCAAGACGAGTACTTGGCCGTAATCGACGGTTTCTTGTCGCAATCGTAAGAGGAGGGCGTTCGATGTTCATCCGCGCATGCCACAGTAGGTTATGGCAGCCAATAAGACTCAGAGCTGCCTATCTCCGGGCGCCACCAGCAGTTATTCGCCCGACGGCACAACGAGCGCTGGAGGAGGAAATCCTGCCAAGTAAGTGGGTGTCACGACTGGAAGCAAGGTGCCGCCCAACATGCGCTGGAGCTGACCGGGCTATCATGCGCCGAAATCGAAGTTGGTTTGGTCTCTGTAGTCGGTCTTCGAGCGAGGTTGACGTTGCAAAGCCGCCCGGCAGCTCAGCTTTTTCGTTGGGCGGCCCACGTTGGATATTGGTAGTCCGGACAACAAGCGGCTAGACCGGAGTTCAAAGGATGAGTCACACTATGGTTGATCGCAAAGGTATAGTTTCATTTCTGGTGATTACTTTCGGCATAACCTATGCTATTGAGGGAGTATTGATCCTGGCGGGGTTTCGGATAACAGAGATTCCCCCACTTTACGGCCAGTTCATCATTGCAGGGGTGATGTGGGTTCCAGCATTAGCTACCGTGCTCACGATCAAATCGATCACCCGAGAAGGTTTTGACATCACCGGTTTTCGCATCGGCGCATTGAGGCCGTACCTCACTTCGGCGCTGGTCGTACCAGCTTGCTTCATTGCTGCCTATGCTCTTACATGGCTCTTCGGCCTAGGCCGACCGGACTGGCAGATGGCAGATTTTCGTTCACTTCTGGCGTCAACCGGGGTTGATACTTCAACGATGCCATCACCGGGGTTGGTTCTGCCAGCAGTGTTTCTAGCCAGCCTGTTCATTGGCCCTACGATCAACGGCATATTTGGCTTTGGTGAGGAGTTTGGTTGGCGTGGGTACTTGTTGCCAAAACTGATGCCACTGGGCAAATTCAAGGCTTACGTCATCGTAGGCGTGATCTGGGGTTTGTGGCATGCACCGTTGATTGTGGTGGGCTTTAACTACCCAGGCTATCCCATATTGGGCATTATGGGAATGGTGGGTATGACCACAGCCTTGGGTATTTACATGAATGAGTTAACTCTACGGAATCGCAGCTCGATTTTGGCTGGGTGGATTCACGGAGCATTCAATGGTCAAGCGTACGGAATCTGGCGCATTCTATTCCCAAATGTCAACCCATTGCTTGGTGGATTGACAGGATTGGTAGGGATGGCTGTGTGGCTGGTCGTGGGGTTGCTGGAGGTACATCGCGGGCGTGTAGTTGCAGGAGAGCCTGATGATTAATGTTCTGATGTCACGTTCGGGACAAGGGGGTGTCTACCAATCCGTAACATAATGAGGGGGGCCGCCCAACAATGCGTGGAGCCGACCGTGCCTGTCGGCGCTCGGTAAATCGCGACTTTTTCGTTTTGATGGTAGACTTGTTCAGTGTGGTGGTTTTGCACACCCGGCGCGGCGGCTCACGCTAACCGTTAGGCTGCCAACTGACCGAGTGGCCGAGGAGAAGCATCGTATGCCAGAGATTCCAGCAGTTTATTTTGATATAGTATGGAAATTCATCCTCTCCCTGATCGTTCTGATCATTACGCTGGGGACCAACCGTGCCATCAGTAGCTTGCTTAGAAAGCGCATCAAGGAGACGTCTCACAGGCATACCCTGCGAATGCTGATTCGCAATGGAGTGCTGATCCTAGGGGCCATCAGCATCCTGGCGATCTGGTTGGGGTTCGGCAGCAGCTTCACCGTGGCTATGGGCATCTTGGGCGCCGGTATCGCCTTTGCCTCTCAGGAGGTCATTGGGTCTCTGGCAGGCTATCTGAACATCGTTACCGGTAACCTCTTTCGTATTGGCGACCGAGTGCGAATTGGAAACGTGATTGGAGACGTGCTGGACATCAGCCTCTTGCGGACGATGGTAATGGAAATCGGTGAATGGATCAAGGCAGACCAATACACTGGCCGCATCGTGAGCATTGCTAATCGCGCCGTGTTTTCCGATCCGGTGGTCAACTACACTCAGCACTGGCCCTATTTGTGGGATGAGGTGATGGTGCCTATCACCTATGATAGCAACTGGCAGAAAGCAGCTCAGATCATTTTGGAGCACGGTCAGGAGTATAGCTCTCACTCCCAGGCGAAGGCCAAAGCCGAGCTGCAGAAAGCAGTGGAGCGCTACCCTGCTCTACATGAGACTTCGGTAGAGCCTACGCTATACACCGTGATGACAGACAACTGGATTGAGATGACCCTTCGTTATGTCGTTGATCCTCACAAGCGACGCGCTATGAAAGGCAAACTCCATCGCGGACTGCTGCAGCAGTTCGGGGAGGAACCCGACATTACTGTCGCCTCCGTGACGGTTGAGATTGTCGGTTTCCCGCCGCTCACGGATGCCAGATCAGCCCCGTAAGGAGCCATTTGATGAAAGAGGAAGCGAAGGCCACGTACTCAGTCAGAAGAATAGGAGGGTACCTCCACAAGATAGTCCCTATTGTTGATGGCACAGGAAAGGTAGTCTATCAAGCCGTCACTCCCTTCATGGTGGAGCTGAGACCTCGCGATCTCATGCAGATCATCGTAGGAGCATCTCTGCTTGCCATCCCCGTTGGGTTTACTGAGGAAACCTGGGTGCTGGGGGAACGCCTTCCGCTCAACAACGTCCTTGCGCTGGGGATGATTTCCCTTCTGTTCGTTGCGGCATTTGTCTACTTCAACTTCTACCGATTCCACCTGAGAGAACACCTGGGCGAGTACTTCAAGCGCGTCATTGCGAACTACGTGCTGTCGCTTGCCGTAGTAGGTGTTCTGCTGACCATGATTGGGAAGTGCCCTTGGGGCATCGACAACACTCTGTCGCTGAAGAGAATCATCATAGTCACTTTCCCCGCCTCAATGAGCGCGGCATTGAGCGACACGGTGAAGTGAAAAGGTCTTATGGCGGCCTAACATCGGGTTGTAGCCGACCGCGCTTCGCGCGTGCAAGTCGGCGGCCAAACGTGCTTTGTGGTTAGTCGGTCAGCGAAGGTGATTTTCCCGCACCCGCGCGGCGGCTGAACCCGTGGCCGTTAGCCGCGCCAGCGATGCGGGAGGACGATAGATGACAGATTCGGATTTCAGTGCTATTGCTGAGGTAGTGCCGCAGGTCTCGTACGAGATTGTTGGGCGGATCATACCCGGCATTATTGTCATACTCAGCCTGGTCGTGGTTGCAATGGGGCCGACTCGAGCAGTGATGCATCTGGATGAGGCAGTCATCCATCCGGATCCTGCGCTGAGTGGATGGGCTGTGGTGCTGATGATCATAGCGGCATACATATTGGCGTTTGTCCTGGATGGCGTTTGGCAGATGCCGGCGTGCGTTCGTCGCCGGGGTGAGGAACCTCGCCAGCCTGATCTTCAAGCGCCTTCAACTTCATTGAAGTTCGATGTAGTGAATCAAGAGTTGCCCAAGGCGGGTGCTTGGCTGACAAAGCTGTATGCCGAAACGAATACGACTCAGGTGCTAATCATCGGCTGGGTGGTTAGTGCAGCAATCAATATCTACTTCCTGGTGACTGCCTTCTCCGTCGAGAGACTGTGGTTGGAAATAGGCCTCATTGCAGGCACAATCGGGGTGGTGGCGGTTCGCAACAGTATCACCACGACACGTGAGGACAGTTTGGAGAATCTGTGGGTTCTTTTGCAGGAGCGGACATCTGTGGAGCAGGCCGAGAACACAGCCGGGGAGGGGAGGCGCGGCTAACCCGCGCTGCACCTGACGCGGCTACCGCGCGCGAAAATTGAGAGTTACACCCGCATTGTGGGTGCTGAGGTAGCGAAGTTGAGGGACACGCACCCGGCGCGCAGGTGAGCTAGGCCGTTAGCCGGATTTCGGAGCGCTTGCTATGTCGAGGAGTAAGAATGGAAGCTGAACCCTTCTATGACGAGTTTGCCCCGAAGGAGTGGGGACGGCTTGAGAGACACCGAACCGAGTTTGCGGTGAGTCTGAGAGCAATCAGCGAGTTTCTGCCCAGGCCCCCCTGTTCCGTTCTTGATGTGGGCGGAGGGCCTGGTCGTCATGCAATTGAGCCCGCGCGACAGGGGTATAGCATCACGCTGCTGGACATATCGTGAGAAAACTTGAGGTTGGCCCGCCAGAGGGCGAACGAGGCTCAAGTGTAGTTGGCTGACGTAATCCACGCCAATGCAGTGGCCTTGGGTAAGCTTGGTTCAGCCAGTTACGATGCGGTACTCCTGATGGGGCCACTATACCATCTCTTGTCACACGGGGAAAGGGTTCAGGCGATACAAGAGGCAATGCGTGTCCTCAAGTCAAGAGGGAAGCTGTTCGCAGCGTTCATCACGCGGTTCGCACCGTTTCGGTATGTAGCCAACGGAGAACCATCCTGGCTTGTGGAGAATCCGGAGTATGCACTCCAACTGCTCGAGACGGGGATACACGACCGACCAACGCGGTTTGCGAAGGCGTACTATGTCCACCCAGACGAGGTAGTGCCTTTGATGGAGAGTTGTGGTCTGAGAACACCGAGTCTCGTTGGCTGTGAGGGAGTTGTGGCGGGTCACGAGGACAAGGTGAACGAGCTAACGAAACGCCTCGAATATGCCGAGATGGTATTACGAGGGTATCGTTCAGTTCCCCGCCCCGTGTAGTCTACCCCAGGCAGTTCACCAGGCACACCTTTGTCTCAGCACGCGCAGGATGAAGAGCGGGTTGCCAAGCAGGTAGCGACGCCACAGCCGGGCGGGGTCGCTGAACAAGCGCCACAGCCACTCCAGCCCGTGGTCGAGCATCCAGCGCGGGCCGCGAGGCTGGACGCCGGCGACGAAGTCGAAAAGGGCGCCCACGGCCCAAACGACCGGCACGCGCAATTCGGCGCGGTGGGCGGCGATCCACTTCTCCTGGGTTGGGGTGCCCATACCGACCAGGAGGACGTGGGGGCGGGCGGTGTTTACGGCGGCGATGGCGGCTGTGCCCCCACCCCCCCAGCCCCCCTCCCCCAACCCTGGGGGAGGGGGGTGTAGGAAGCCGTGGTGGGCGCCGACAATACGCAACCCTGCATGACGAACCTGCAGCCGCTGGGCGGCGCGGGCGGCCACGCCGGGCTGACCTCCCAGGAAATAGAGCGTGACCCCGTCGGCGGCACACGTCTCACACAGGGGCTCGATCCAGTCGGCGCCGGTCATGCGGCCTGGGAGGCGATGGCCCAGCAGCCGTGCCCCCAACACCACCCCCGCGCCGTCGCAGTAGACGATGTCGGCACCGTTGAGGATAGCACGCAGTTCGGGGTCGCGGTGAGCGGTGTTGAGGACGTGGACGTTGGCGTAAAAGATGCTGCTCCTGGCCCCGCTTCGTGCCCGCTGCACGGCCCCCCAGATCAGGTCGCCCACGCTCAGGCGGTGAACGCCGACGCCCAGGATTTCTACCGCTTCGGACGTCCTCGTCAGCAGCGGGTCATACTCCGCAGCGTCGTTCATTCCCCTACCTGTGGTCGCCTCCCCGCCGCCCGGCGCACCCG
>Ga0315549_1001057_pt1 | contig 29911 bp, 27 predicted proteins | sample SalMarSW160200MG_FD_203101 | JGI IMG/M metagenome (GOLD analysis project Ga0315549, IMG submission 203101) | Salt marsh sediment microbial communities from the Plum Island Ecosystem LTER, Massachusetts, United States - Salt Marsh Sediment SW1601-200 ... | reverse complement strand
TTTAGTTGTGTTTATGAACGATAAAATAAAGTCCTTTTTATCTTCTGTTATAAGTTCCCAGATTCATTATAAGAAGGTTTGTTTAAGACATATATTAGAAAATTCTCCCTTTGAGAAACTATTGAGGCTTTTCGAAAAGGCAAAATCGAGCAAGGAGGAAATTGAGGATGTTCTGGAAGTGTCGATCAATCAGAAACATCATACTCTGGTTACAAATGTTTCTCCTATGAAGGGCACGAGAAACTCTGTAGTTGGCTATGTGATTAATGTTGAGGACGTGTCAGATATTATTGAAAATAAAAGAATGCTGGCATGGGCAGTAATGGCAAGGAACATCACCCATGAAATCAGAAATCCTTTATCATCTATCGTTCTTGCGGCTAGAGGACTGGAGAAAAGATTGAGTAACGAATCGAAGATAGATGAATGCGAGTATGAAAAATATCTGGATGTGATAAAAGCTGAATTAGGAAGAATCAATTACCTCATTACAACTCTTTTAAAACTATATATGGACAAGAAAGTGAAACCGGGATTTGAAGATATAAATAAACTTGTGAAAGATTTATTGGAGTCCATCAAAACAAAGATACCCAAAGAGGTAAAGTTATCCTTAGAGTTGCAAGAGGATATGCCTTATGTGGTTGCAGATAAAGATCTTGCAATGTTGGCAATTATAAATATTGTTAATAATGCTATTGATTCGACTGGCAGCCGAGGGTCTATAAAAATAAGCACTTATTTAGATAGTAAATTCGCTATACTTGAGATCCGGGATAATGGTAAAGGTATTGATAAATCGTCATTATCCAAGGTGAAGGAGTTAGGTTATACAACAAAGGAAACGGGCTTTGGTTTGGGATTAACTATTGCAGATGAGATACTCGAGAAATTTGGTGGGCAACTATTGATAGAAAGTGAAAAACATACAGGAACAACTGTTTATTTGGAATTCAGAATACGAGGCGAATAATGAAGAGGGAGATTCCTAAAATTTTAGTGGTAGACGATGAGAAAAATATTGTCCTATTCCTCTCAGAGATCTTAGAGGATGAGGGATATATCGTTGATAGTGCTGAAGATGGGGGAACTGCTTTAGAAAAAGTTTTTAAAAACAATTATAGTATTGTTTTGCTTGACTTGAAGATGCCTCGAATGGATGGAATAACTTTCATGAAAAAGCTATATAAAAGTGATGTTGATGTCGCTGTGATTGTTTTAACAGGACACGGCACGATACAGGATGCATTACTTTGCACAAAATTAGGTGCATATGATTTTCTTGAAAAGCCGATAGATGTTGATAAAATTCTACTCATTCTAAAGAATTGTCTTAAAGAAAAGAGGTTAATACTGGAGAACAGGATATTAAAAGGTGAGGAACAAAAGCCTGTTTTCTATTCAAAGCCAATGAAAGCGATCAAAAGAATTATTAATGATAATGCATATTCTAATGCACCGGTTTATATAAATGCTCCATTGAATTCCGATAAAATATCTCTTGCCAGGTATATACACCAAGTTTCAAAAAGAAAGGAATGTCCCTTTATTTTCTTTGACTGTTCCTTTGCCCCAAGGGAACTTTTACAAAAAAGTTTATTTGGTTATTCTTCGGAATCCGGCAAATATATCTTTGAAGGAAAATTTCAACAGGCACATACTGGAACACTTTTCCTTGATAACATCGAACATTGTCCTTTTGATATACAAAAGGGGATATTAAGCTATTTGTCTATGGGGACAGTTTTGAGAGACAATGATACCGTTGGAGAGGTCCTTGATTTGAGGCTCATATTTGCATCCGGAGAAAATTTGAGTTTACTTGTTGAAGAAAAAAAATTCGATCCTCGGTTTCTCTTCGCCATAGATGTTGTAAGATTAGATATACCTCCATTGGGTACTAGAAAGGAGGATATTCCGGTTTTGTTCCAACAGTTTCTCAATATGCTTTCTCAAAGAGATAATCTCTCTGAAAAAGCTATTGAAGAGGATGTTTTTAAACTCTTAAAATCTTATCCCTGGCCTGGTGATGTTGAAGAATTAAAGAGTTTTGCAAATAAAGTATATTCCCTTTTATTTCAGCTTGAAAGGGTAACCCTGAAGGATATAGAATCTATCTGGTTAAATCACAAAGGAGTGAAGGATAAAACGCTAACAAGACAGAAAAAGTTCAAATCTCTAAAGCTCGCAAAATGGGAATTAGAGAGAGAATATATACAAAAGGTTCTCGAATTTTGTAACTGGGATGTGCCTAAATCTGCCAATATTCTCAATATAGAAAGAACTTACCTCTATTCCAAGATAAAAAGACTAAAAATACATAGATAGTTCTTTTGTAAAGTTTATAAATTCTTCAGGTTTTTGCTTGACATTGTGACAATTATTAAGTTGCAATATCTTCTCTAATAAATGATGATAGTTGGTTCTCCGATTTAAAAATTTCAAAAGACACAATCCTTGACATTAATGTAAAAATATTCTATGATTGCCCAATGGGAAGCTTGAAAGTCCATAGAAGTAAAATTTCACAGAATTGGTTAACCTCATCGGTCTTCGGTCTTTCAACCATCAACTAATTAATATAATAGGAGGAATTAAATGGATGAAAAATTAGCAAATTTAAAAAAAGAAGTGTGGAGCCATTTCGAACACACACAAATTATTTTCCTGGCTACCGCTGAGGGGAATAAACCAAGGGTAAGACCTATTACACTTATATATTTCAATGACAAATTCTGGATTACCACAGGCATAGATAGTGCAAAGGTAAAACAGATAAAGGAGAACCCGAATATTGAGTTCTGTCTATTGTTTAAAGAAGGCGAATATAACGGTTACATTAGAGGGGGAGGATTAGCAAATATAATAGAAGATAGCAAGATAAGAAAATCAGTAGCAGATAATACCCCATTTTTCAAGGAATACTGGGAGAGCCCGGATGACCCGAATTTTGCGCTACTGGAGATTATTGTCAGAGAAATAGAGTATCTAAAACCAGAGGGATTCTTGGCAGAAAGATTTTCAGTATAATGCTCAATTCCCCTGCACCCAGCTTTGTCATTGGGTAATGTTTAAGCCTTACAACCCGACTATGACCTTGTCCAGGATGCTTCGATTTTCTCGTTCGCTTCCTAATCAATTCTTCTCTTGCAATCTTCGAGCCGCATTTTAGACATGTCATTTCTAAACATGATGTTCCCACTTGATGAGATATTCTATATCCACATTTTGGGCAGACACAATATCCACCGGTGCCACAACCCCTTCCACTCTTTCCATTTTTTACCTCGATTTGTACTACTAGATATTAATATCTCCTTGTATTCTTCGAACTACATATGCTATGTTTTTTCACTAATATAATTATACATAATCTTCCTCAAAAATCCACTGAGTTCATAATAAGTAAGGATTTCATTTAACCCCCAAAACCCGCAATGGAAGAGAGGTTGTTTGGATTCCGCCTGACTCTATGTTGAGGAACCAGTGATTCTTTGAGAGCTATAGATGTAAGGGGTTACGTTTATTTTGTTATCATTGACATTAGCACGAAAACACTGTATAATTTATCTAGTAGGAAGAATGTCAGCTCATAGAGGTGAAATGTCACAGTTTCAAAGAAGTAGGTCATGGAGTAAGATTTATTCAATAGGAAGTGTATACGAAACTTGCTTCAATATTACTCTAGATCGTATGGTATATCCAAACTTCAGTTCTTATACAAGCGAGTTATACGCATACTTTGCAAGGATTTTTATTATATATTACGAAATAAGTTTAGAAAGGAGAAGATGAGATGAAAGATGACTGGAGAATATCGAATAGGGTTTTGCAGATACAGAAATCTGCAATCCATGAAATGACAAGATTATCAAAGGAAGTGGAGGATGTTGCCTTCTTGTCCTGGGCAAAGCCAACCTCTGATACACCAAAACATATCAAAGAAGCTGCAGTTTCTGCAATAAAGAATGGACTCGTAGGAGGATATTCTGAGAATGTTGGTTTATTGCAATTACGGGAAGAGATCGTCAAGAAACTGAAAAGGGACAACAATGTAGATGCTAATGTTTCTCAAATATTGGTTACTGTGGGTGCTATCGAAGGATTATCTGCTGTTATAATGGCTTCAATTGATCCAGGCGATGAGGTTATTTTGCCATCGCCAACCTATTCAACCCATATTAGACAGGTTATTATTGCTTCAGGGAAGCCCGTTTTTGTCCCAACAATAGAAGAAGAAGGATTTATTCTAGATATAGAAGGTATCAAAAACGCAATAACTCCAAACACAAAAGCTATTATGTATTGCTCTCCAAGTAATCCATCCGGTGCGGTTTTTAGTGAGGAACAGCTTCGCGAGTTAGCTGGAATTGCTTTAGAGAATAACTTAATGGTTATTACAGATGAAGCTTATGAATACTTTACCTATGATAGGCATAAGCATTTTAGTATAGCTTCAATTCCAGAAATGAGAAAGAATGTAGTTAGTTGTTATACATTTACAAAGGCTTATGCTATGACAGGATGGCGAATTGGTTATTTACATGCAGATGAAGAGTTGATTCCGCAAATTACTAAAGCACACATTCCTTTTGCAATTTGCGCACCTGTAGTTTCTCAATATGCAGCGCTTGCTGCTTTGAAAGGCCCCCAGAAATGCATCGCAGAATTCAGGAAGCACTATTTCTCTGCTCGTAATCTGATGTGTGAGCGTCTTGATGGTCTAAATTCAGTCTTTGAATACCAAAGACCAAAGGGCGCTTATCTTATGTTCCCTAAGATATTACTAAAGGAAGGTGATAATTCAACAACTTTTTGCAAAAAACTTTTGAAGGAAGCCAGAGTGTCAACAACACCCGGGATAGCTTTTGGACCAACAGGCGAAGGTCATTTAAGGTTGTCATTCTGCGTTCCTGAAGAAATGATAAATAAAGCATTCGATAGAATGGAAGCTTACTTTAGATAATTATTCAAGTTAGTGATCAGAGTATGATGAGAAATTCCATGAAGTTTGAAATCTTTGTTGCGGTGATAAGAACTAGGAGGTTGAGGATGGAAAAACAACTGTTCATGTTTGCAATCAGCCTGTTAATATCTGTTTTTATCAGTAGCCCAGAGGTAGAGGCCTGCACCAGTCTTTTGGTAACCAAAGGCGCATCAGAGGATGGTTCAGTAATGATTACCTATACCTGCGATGGTGAATTCCATCCACATCTTGAGTATATTCCCGCAGCCGATTACGAGGTGGGAGATTCGCTTGAGATAACCGATTGGTTCGGGAACCTTCGGGGCAAGATAAAGCAGGTTCCACATACCTACGCAGTCATTGGTTTGATGAATGAGCACCAGCTGGTCATAGGTGAGACAACATTTGAAGGACGTGAGGAGTTGCGTAATCCTGAGGGATTGCTGCACTACTGGGATTTGATAATACTGGCCTTACAGCGGGCAAAGACAGTCCGGGAAGCGATTAAAGTTATGACCGACCTAGTTGCTGAATACGGGTATCGGGCATCTGGCGAGTCGTTTTCCATCGCCGATACGAAGGAGGCCTGGATACTGGAGATGATTGGACCTGATTCTGGGGGCACGGGAGCTGAATGGGTTGCAGTCAAGGTGCCTGATGGATACATATCATGTCACGCCAATAAGGCACGGATCGGTGAGTTTCCACTGAATGATTCCAAAAATTGTTTTTATTCCGCCAACGTCATTTCCTTTGCTGAAGAGAAAGGATATTATGATCCTGAATCGGGTGAGCCTTTTCGATTTAATGAAACATACTGCCCTTCCACTCCAAAAAATCAGCGCTCCACAGGCGCACGTGTCTGGAGCATTTTCCGACGGGCTGCGCCCTCAAAGAACTTTTTGCCAGATTATCACCGCGGTGTTAAGAGCGCCGAGCCATATCCGTTATGGATTAAACCTGATGAAAAGTTGTCTCTAGCTGATGTAATTAACCTGATGCGTGATCACTATGAGAGGACTGAATATGATATGACAAAGGGGATCGATGCAGGTCCGCATGGCAGTCCATACCGCTGGCGTCCCCTTACATGGGTACTTGATAGCGTCGAGTATGCCTGGGAACGTGCGATCTCAACGCAACAGACTGGTTTTTCATTTGTTTCCCAGTCCCGTTCTTGGTTGCCAGATCCGATTGGTGGTGTGTTATGGTATGGTGTTGATGACACCTACTTCACCTGCTATGTACCGCTATACTGCGGTATCAATGAAGTGCCAAGGTCATTCGCAACCGGTAGCCTGGATAAATTTACCTGGGACTCAGCATGGTGGGTGTTTAATTTTGTTTCCAATTATGTTAACCTAAGACATTGTTACATGCTACCGGAAGTTCAGGCTGTGCAACAAGATATTGAAGGAAACTTTTTAAAACTGCAACCAGTGGTGGAGAAGACGGCGATGGGACTCTCTAAATCTGATCCAAAACTTATGATTCGTTACTTGACTGATTACTCAATTATGCACGCAGAAATGGTAGTATCAAGATGGCGAGAATTAGGAGAATATTTAATAACGAAGTACAATGATGGATATGTAAAGGATGAAAATAGTAGACCCCAAAATAAAGGATATCCAGAAGAATGGTTACGTGAGGTCTTAAAAGCACGCCCCAACCAGTTCCGTTTGAAATAAAAAAGGCCTATATGCTGGGATTGAAGTTTGTAGATTGAAAACAAAAGGTAAAGCGACGGTTTCAACAAAGGATCTTTTCATCACCTCCGATTGGAGCTTGAGGAGATCTCTATATGTAGCACCTTCTATTGCATTTTTTGAGACGTTCCGTATAAAGTAGCGTAGAATAAGAAAGCTTGCTCCGAAGATTGAAATTTTTAATGTGATTGGTTCCATCACTACTTTATAAGCACTTAAAGCAGCAATAGCAGCTAGGATATAGCAAAAGAATTTCCCAGGAATGAATATAAATTATTTCTTGACGCTTGGGCTTCCGTGATATGAATTCGGGAAGGTAGAAGAATATTCCATTTACCCACTATACTTCCGGCAATGAAAGTGGATAAAGCATAAGCAGATCCATTAACCATTGCCTGGAATAAGCCTTTCTCAAAAATTATGTCGGCAACCAGGAGAAATACGAATATCCAGAAGGCCGCAGTTACAGGACCATATTGTAGATATAAAAGGATAGATATTATATTAGTCAGAGAAAGATAAGAATATTTCCTTAAGGGCACAGGTCTGAAACGGAACAGTAGTACTGTGAAGAAAAGAATGAATAGAAGAGGAGAGTATCTGATTCCTTTGAGGGGAATGAATATAGCAAGCAGAATAAGATTCAATAGGATTTGAGTTAATCCTATCTTTCTTTTTATGTCCAAGGATTTGAAAATTGGAATATTCATGCTATCCCGTGCTATATATTAGGAATTATCGGGAGAAAAATCAAGGGTTTCCCCAGTTTTATCGGTCTTGACAAAACAATTCTCATACCTATTATCAGAAAAAAGGAGGATGCTGTGTACGGAAAAATGAAAGAAGGTTTACTAAAGGAAATTCAATCCATCAAAGATGCCGGTCTATACAAGCAGGAGAGAATTATAACCAGTCCTCAAGGTTCGGAAATAGAAGTGGAAGGTGGTAAGAAAGTTCTCAATTTTTGTGCAAACAATTATCTCGGTTTAGCTGACCATCCAGAGGTGATAAAAGCTGCTAAAGAAACGATGGATAGGAGAGGATTCGGGTTAAGTTCGGTCAGATTTATCTGCGGGACCCAGGATATCCATAAAGAACTGGAGCAAAAAATATCTAATTTTCTTGAGACCGAAGATACCATTCTATATGCTGCCTGCTTTGATGCCAATGGTGGAACCTTTGAACCCCTGATAGGTAAGGAAGATGCAATAATAAGTGATGCGTTGAACCATGCATCAATCATAGATGGTGTCCGACTCTGTAAAGCACAGAGGTTCATATTTAAACATATGGATATGGATGATCTAGAAGCACGACTGAAAGAAACTCAGAATTTGAGATACAGGGTGATTGCTACTGATGGAGTATTCTCGATGGACGGCGATATTGCGAGACTGGATGAGATATGTGATCTTGCCGATGAGTATGACGCCCTGGTTATGGTAGATGACGCTCATGCAACAGGTTTCCTTGGCGAGAATGGGAAAGGTAGTATCGAATACAGAGGGGTTATGGGTAGAGTTGATATTATAACCTCAACCCTCGGTAAGGCATTGGGTGGTGGAATGGGAGGATTTGTATCAGGAAGAAAGGAATTGATAGAACTCTACAGGCAGCGCAGTCGACCTTACCTATTTTCTAATTCTTTGACCCCAGCTCTTATAGGTGCATATATTAAGGTGATTGATATGCTATCAGAGACAACTGAACTCCGGGATAAACTGATGGAAAATACAAAACATTTTAGAGAAAGAATGAGCGAGGCCGGATTTGATATGAGACCTGGAGTGCATCCCATTGTTCCCATTATGTTTGGAAAGTTCGAAAATGACGCAAAGCTCTCACAAGATATGGCAAACGATCTTCTTGATGAAGGAATATATGTGATTGGATTCTATTATCCGGTGGTCCCAAAGGGCCAGGCAAGGATAAGGGTTCAGCTATCCGCAGCCCACACAACGAAACAGGTAGATAAAGCTGTAGATGCTTTCATCAAGGTTGGTAAGAAACACGGAGTCATATAATATTGGGGAATGCTCGGAGAAGATTATATTCATCTTGCTAACCAAACTCTCTTCCGAAGTAAACAAGAAGATGAAAGACAGGGCATCAATTGGGGAAAGGTGGAGGAAGAGAGTTAAGGAAAGGTGTCCTGAGGTAAAATTCATTGATCATTATGCCTTATTTGGCCCCTATGATTTTCTTGATATATACGAAGCACCTGATGAGAAAATTGCAGCAAAGGTATCGCTTATAAGCAGGGAAATGGGAGCTGAACAGGCTGAGAGCTGGACAGCAATACCATATAATGAGTTCTTGGAACTCACAGAGGAGATTTAAGGTATAGATTCGTTTAACAAAGTGGATAGATTAAAAAGGAGATGTTGAATGTCTTCTATCATGATTCCTGTGGGAATACTAAGTGGGATGGCTTTATTATTTGGAATCTTTCTAGTAATAAGTGCTGAGAAGTTCAAAATTAAGGTAGACGAAAGAGTGGCAAAGATAAAGGAAGTATTACCCGGTATTGATTGTGGAGCTTGCGGGGCACCTGGATGCAGTGCTTTTGCTGAAGGCGTAGCTCAAGGTAAATATCCTGTAGATGGGTGTAAAGCAGGGGGACAAGAGGTTGCTGTAAAAGTAGCAGAGATTATGGGAGTTGAAGTAGAGGTGGGTGGAGAGGAGGTTGCGGTGCTTCGTTGTCTCGGGGACTACGAAGTTGCAAAAAGGGTTGCAGATTATAAAGGAATAGAAACTTGCGCTGCCCTCCATCAACTAGGTGGTAATAAAGGATGTCAGTATGGATGTCTTGGATTAGGAGATTGTGTGGAGGCATGCCCGTTTGAAGCTATTAAAATGGGTGATAAAGGCTTGCCATATGTATTAGAAGATAGGTGTACAGCCTGTGGGGTGTGTGTACAAACTTGTCCGAGAGAACTTTTTGAAATCATTTCCAAGAGGCAGGATATATACCTTGCCTGCCGTTCATATGATGATGCGAAAACGGTAAAACAGGTATGTTCACGCGGCTGCATTGGATGTAGCCTTTGCGCAAGGTTTACTGAGAATGAAATCGTAACAATGGATGGGACTCTCGCTAAAGTCCACTGGAACAAAATCGAAGACAATAAGCTTTTAGAGCCAGCTCTGGAGAAGTGCCCAACTAAAACATACGTTAGAAGATCAGGACTAAGGGGGGTAAAGAATGTATAGATATCTACTTGTAATTGGTAATTTCCGTATCCCGGCCTATGGGGTTATGATTGTAATTGGTTATCTTGTAGGTATATATTTTGCCTCAAAGGCAGCACAACGTAAGGGTATAGATCCAATCTATATTCAATCTCTTTCAGTCTGGGTAGTTATTGGGTTGGTGATTGGCGCAAGGTTGTGGTTTGTTGCAGAATACTGGGATTATTTTTCGAAGAATTTCATTGAGATATTCAAGCTTTGGGAAGGGGGTATGGTCTTCTATGGCGGTTTTATTGGGGGTCTTATTTTTGGACTTCTTTATATAAAGATAAAACATCTCGATATCCCGGAGATATTGGACATTATGGCACCCGGTGTTGCTATTGCTATTAGTATAGGAAGAATTGGTTGTTTTTTAAACGGATGCTGCTTTGGTAGAGTCACCAATTCCTTTATAGGAATTCGTTTCCCCCTGAGGTATTTACCCCCTGCTTATTGGAGTCATTTAAAAAGAGGTCTTATACCATCAAATGCCCTGTATAGTCTTCCGGTTATTCCTACTCAGTTAATATCAACGATTGATCTTCTGGCGATATTTGGCATTCTATGGAGCATTAGGAAAAGAGTTCCATTCAAAGGATTCCTTTTTAGTTTATTAATTGGGTTATATGGATTGCATAGATTTGTGATAGATTACTTTCGTTATTATGAAGGTAATGCCTTGATTCTAAAAGTGTTAACCCTCTCACAGACATTTAGTATTTTGTTGATGGGGTTATCAATTATATTAATTATAGCAGGATTTAAAAGCAAGAAAGCAGCTCATAGGAGAGAGAAAAGAGAGACATTTTAGTCAACCACAGAGAACACAGAGAAGTTTCTCCAATGCAAAATGCAAATTTTAGAAAGTGGCTATTAGACACTGAAATTTGGTTTGACAGTTTTAAAAAGCCAATTATTCCATAAGAAACTGGTAATTAAGATGAGAAAGGTATTGATTATTCTGCTTATCTTCCTGTCCCTTTGCTCTACACAAAGGATAAAGAAGGAAAAATTATGGAGAGAGGATATTATATATACCAATGAGGGAGAAAAGTATAAATGTGAGATACTTGAAATAACTGAGGATTCTATCTATGCAGTAACAGAGCTCGGACTTGTTGCTTTTCCTCGAAAAGATTTAATAAGTTTTGACATTGCAAAGAAAAGAAGGGAAGGTCTCTGGGTTACATCTGAAGATATAACTGATATCCTGTTAAAGGAAGCACTGGCTATTGATATGTCAGGATATGAACAAATGGGCTATGTCAATATATGGACAAAGAAGAAGCTGACTATCCTGACCGATTCGAGTTATGTTTACTCGGTTCGCCTTATAAGGGCAATAATAAAAGAACAGGGTAGAACGGCTGGAACGCTTAATTTTAATTATCGAAATAATGAAGAAGATTTTGAAATCAAATTTGCAAGGACAGTGACTGATGATGGCAGGGTCCTTCATCTCCGTGAGGCTGCTATAGAAGACATCTCTATCTATTCACAATTTCCCCCCTATGAGAATCTACATGAAAGAAAATTCACTATGAGAGAAGTAAGGTTAGGAAATATCCTGGACTTCAATGTTATAGTTAGTGGAAAGATTACGGATGAATCTCCATATATTATGGATGTAACTTTGGGTGATTCAACTCCCACTCTTTCAGGTATGATTGAAGTTGTTGCCCCAAGGGATTTTGAACTCTCCTGGCAGCAGTGGAGGATAGAAACACCGGAAATAAGAAGGGGATATGGCATAAAGATTTTACAATGGAGGGTAGATGATCTACCTCCGTTAATGCTTGAATCTGACAGCGTGCCCCCTCCATACATACTTCCAAGAGTAGTAGTTGGTCTCGCTGATGGATGGGGGAAAGTTGTTAAAAGGTTCAGGGAAAATCTCCGTGGCGATTATACACCCAAGGCAATAAGCCCCAAAGAGATATATGAGGAGGTTCTTTCATCCGTTAGATTTGTAGAAGTCCCTTCTTTTACCATGTCCTCTTATCCTAAAAACATAAAAGAAATCGAGAATAACTGTATCGCAAACTCCCTTGATAAAGCGCATCTTCTTTATGCTGCTTTCAGGAATGCTGGATATCCAGTAGATCTTATACTTGTGCGTTCTAAAGAAAGGAGTGTAGTGGCTGAGAATGTTCCATCCCTCTTTCAGTTTGATGGAGCACTCGTAGCTGTTGGAGAAACTTTTCTTGATCCCTCCTCTGAAGATAATCCTTATGGATGGGTAAGACCCAAATATCAGGGAACAAAAGGATTATCTATCAGGAGAAAAGGGTTTGTTACTATTCCTTCTAAAAAGATGGAATAGCAATCCACCACACAGAATCCAGAACACCTAAATTGGACGCAGATTAACGCAGATAAGTCACTTCACTCCAATGAAAATTAGGGTTTGGGATTTAGGGTTTAGGGGTTGGAAATTACATTTAGAAGCTATAAAAACAAGTTTAAACATTACGTCTCTTAACTAAATCCAAATTCCTAAATCCTAATTCCCAATTTCTGACCAACACACAAACCCACTAACCGACTAACTCAATCCCTAAGACCTAAAACCCAAGACCTAACACCTAAACCCCGTCTTCCGTCCACAACACCCTTGACACTCTCCACTTTTTGCTTATTTATTTGAATACGCGCCGGGGTGGCGGAATTGGTAGACGCGCACGGTTGAGGGCCGTGTGGGGTTAACCTGTAGGGGTTCGAGTCCCCTCCCCGGCACTTTATTTGCAAAGCAAATAAAAGTTAATTAGTTAATAGTTGATTGGTTTATTAGGTGAATAGTTTAATACTCGGTGCTAATTTAAATGAGGATTAATTTTGGCACAGCCTCTATAGGCTGATGACTATGTCATCATCCCCTTGACTTTTAAATTTTTTTAATCTAAAATTTTAATATCAAAAAAGGGAGATATAAAATTTAAATGTTTAATCATAGTTTATATAATAGTTATTTATATAATTAGCAAAGGGGGTGATATTTCATGAAAAGAAAAGATCGAAAATCGGGTGTAGAACGCAGAAGTGGCCAAGATAGGAGATCTGAAAAAGAGCGCCGCTCTGAAGTAGAACGAAGATCGGGTGTAAGCCGCAGGGAGTTTGATGATCCGAATTACAAAGGACCGGAGCGTAGAAGTGGTAAAAATAGGGGGTCTGGAAAGAACAGGAGAAAATCTGAAGAAAAATAATGAGATGTTTTTTAATTTATTATTTATTTATTAAATATGTGAAGACTTTTTAAATGGAGGTAATTATGGGAGGTGCTAAATCTTTTTAATAAATAATATAATTGGGCAACCAGCTGAGTTACAGTTGGCATATATGGTAGGTCAACTTTTGGGGCTTCTTTTTACTGGCTTCGTGTTATTCTTTACTTGGGATTGGCTATTTTTGACTCAGCACCGAGAACGTGGAATAATTGGAAAAATTGGTTATGGATTAGTGTTGATTTTCTGGCTTATTTTTTCTGCGGGAGTAGCATTTTTTGCATACAGTGATAGCCCTGCATTTTGGTTACCACTTGTAATAGTTATTATTTTTTGTTTTGTTAAGAGAAAGAAATACAAAAGATTGGGAAACGAAACAGCAAAGGAAGAAAATTTGTATTATCAGGAATTAAAAAGATTTAGCTTCGAGTCTATTTTAATTCTTTTAAAAAATTTATTAGTTTTACTTCTACGTATGCAACCTTATCATCCGGAAGTTCATCCAGATCCTCTATATATTGCAGGCTGTAGATTTGAGGGAACAGAATACCTTTACCACCTTTTTTCTCAAAGCTACGAACATTCTCCACATAATCGTCTATTAAAACTCTGTTTCTTCCAGCTAACCATCCTTTATCAGCGTTACCCATGAAATGTTTATATTTTCCCAGATTGTTTTCATCCAACCATCTTTTCTTGCCTTTATAACTTCCAGGATATCTAGGAGGGTGAGAACAAAAGATAATCGTAGAGGCATATTTTTCTACCATATTCATCAATTCATCAACATAAGAAAATTTTCCAAGATTAAGCCAAAAATCCTCTTCGTTTGCTATCTCACCCCAAAAAGCATCGAGATCCACCCCTATCGATCTATATAGGTTCCACCCATCCAGCATTCCCAGTTTTACACCAAAAAGGTCGCTAACGCCTTTTCTAAAATTTGCCAAAACTCCATCCATATCTATTATAATCAAATCAAATTTATTCATTTAATTATTTCTCCTGTATTCCAACTTTCTTCAATTCTCTAACTGCTCGTTCTGGAGCCACAGGGTTGATGAAGATATTTGAACCCATCTCAAAGCCTGCAGTTATAGTAAGTTTAGGCAGTATCACAATATGCCAATGGTAGTTCTTGTAGACCTTTGCTGTAGGAGCAGTAGGAGAGGTATGTAGAAAGTAATTAAAAGGTGGCTTTTCTAAAAGTTCGTTATATTTATGGAATACATCCTGAAATATTTTTGAAAGCGAGTCTATCTCCGAATCATTTATTTCCTCAAAGCATGGTACATGTTTCAGCGGATAGATGACGAGTTCATAAGGTGCTGTGGAAGCGTAGGGGGCAAGTGCGATGAAATCTTTATTCCTGATGAGTGTACGTTCCTCATTGTATGACCTCAGGATAAAGTCGCAAAAAGGACATTTCACTGACTCTTTTACTGCAATAAGTTCTTCTTCTATTGCGGGGGGAATCAGGGGGAGGCCAATAAGTTGAGAGTGAGAGTGTGGCAGGGAGCCTCCAGCAATCTTCCCATGATTTTTGAATATAAGTATATATTTAAGATTTTTATCCCCTCTCAGGGATAGATATCTTTTTCTATACATTTTTATTATTAGTGAAATTTCCTCTCTATCCATATTGAAGAGATTTTTTTTGTGGTAAGGGGTTTCAACGATAACCTCATGGGTCCCAGAGTTACGAAGCTTATAGGATAATCCGTTGAAAATTTTTTCTACTTTGTCATCCGGAACGAGTGCAGGATATTTATTTGGGACTACTCGTATCTTCCAACCAGGCTCATTGGGCTTTCCACTAATCCTGAAAGAGTCAATCTCAGGCGGAGTCTTTTCCTCCCTTCCTTCACAGAAAGGACATTTTCTCTTGTTCCCACCTTCTTCTATTCCGTTGTAAAAAGCGTGAGGTCTCTTTGCTCGTCCATCTGCTATTATTACCCATCTGTTATGGATAGGATCCTTTCTAATCTCTCCCATCTTAATATCTGATATTTATATTAGGGAAGAATGTCAATAGTGAAATTTTAATTCGAAAATATTATATTTTGCAAAAATGGGTTATTTACAAACGTTTTTATATTCGTATAATACTTATTAAAAAGTAGTGATAAAAATGGATTTGTAAAAATGAGTTTTTAATTTTGAGCAATTAAAATGAAAATAATAGGGTCTATTGTTAACGCTGGAGCAGTAATGTTAGGGAGTACCATAGGTCTTTTAGTTCGTTCCAGATTACCAGATAGAATAACGAAGGTTACTTTTCACGGTGTGGGCTTATTCACCTTATTCCTTGGTTTTTATATGGCGTTAAAAACTGCGAATTTTATTATTTTGATTTTTGGTATCCTCATCGGTTCTATAATCGGTGGAGTTATCGATATTGATAGGTACTTAAATCGGTTTAGTGAATATCTAAAAAAGAAGATAAAAACAAAGAGTGAGAGTTTCTCTGAAGGGTTAATGACTGCCTTTTTGCTGTTCTGTATAGGTTCGATGACTATTTTAGGAGCAATTGAGGAGGGATTAGGAGGTTACCCTCATTTATTATTTGCAAAGTCTGTAATGGATGGATTCTCTTCAATCGCTCTATCAGCAACACTTGGTATCGGAGTTATGTTTTCAGCCATCCCTTTACTTATTTATCAGGGAGGTCTGACGTTATTTGCAGGATTATTTCAGAATATCTTATCTCCTCCTGTGATAAATGAAATTACAGCAGTTGGTGGATTAATACTGATTGGATTGGGTATAAATATTTTAGAGATCAAAAAGTTAAAGGTTGTAAATATGTTGCCCGCTCTAATTGTAGCGGGTATTTTAGCATATTTAATTTTATAAAAGTTGGACAGTTAGCCGGTTGGTCTGTCAGTCAGTAATAAAACTCTATAAACTCAATAAACTAAATCCAAATCCCCAAATCCTAAACCCTATCGTTTCTTCTTAAGGTCCTCTTTTAAGAGTTCTCGTGCGATTATCAATTTCATTATTTCGTTCGTTCCCTCGTATATCTGGGTAATCTTTGCGTCCCTCATCATTTTTTCAACAGGATACTCCTTCATATATCCGTATCCACCGAGGACCTGAACAGCTTCTGTGGTGACCTCCATTGCTACATCAGAGGCGAACAGTTTAGCCTGTGATGAGATCTTGCTGATATTGGATGCACCGGAATCAATATACCTTGCAGCCTGATAGGTGAGGGCACGGGCTGCTTCCACCTTTGTCGCCATATCCGCCAGTTTTATTTGGATTGCCTGAAACTCTCCAATCTTTTTACCGAATTGCCTTCTTACATTCGCATAGGACACAGCTTCATTAAGTGCTCCCTGCGCAATACCTACTGCCTGGGCTGCGATCCCTGCCCTTGTTCTATCAAAAGTTTTCATAGCTATCATAAAGCCCAATCCTTCCTTCCCAAGCAGATTTTGTTTTGGCACCTTACAATCAGTGAAAACCAACTCCCTTGTTGGAGTTGCCCTTATTCCCATCTTATCTTCCTCTTTACCGAATGAAAATCCTTCCATGCCTTTTTCAACAATAATTGCTGATAGCCCTCTCATTCCTTTCTCGCGATCTGTTAATACAATGACTACATAATAATCTGCCTCTCCTCCATTGGTTATGAATATCTTGTTCCCGTTTAAGACGTAATGATCGCCATCCTTATCTGCTTTTAGTTTTACGTTTCCTGCGTCAGAGCCTGCCCCTGGTTCGGTAAGAGCAAAGGCTATCCACTTCTCACCGGATGCAATTTGAGGAAGGTATTTCTTTTTCTGTTCTTCACTACCAAAGAGTATAAGTGGTGCGGCTCCAAGGCCATTTGCTGCATAAGCAGTTGCACTTCCTCCATCCACAATGGAGAGTTCTTCTATGGCTAAAACCATCCCCATAATTCCCATTCCAAGTCCTTCATACTCCTCCGGGATAAAAACACTGAGTAAATCCGACCTTCCGAATTCCTTCCGTATCTCGGGGGCCAAGTAACTTTTCCTATCCATTTCTTCCCTCAATGGTTTTATTTTCTCCTCTGCAAGGTTTCTTGCTACCTCTTTTATCATTTCTTCTTCTTCTGATAGATTATATAACATAAATACCTCCCATCTATTTCATCAAAATCATAAAAAGCTTTTTTGATGAAAAATTGAAAAAGGAAAATTTTAAAATACAAAATTGTCACATTCTTGGAAGTTATTTCTTTTTCCTATCGTTTTTCAATTTTCAACTTCTGTTTTCATTTTAGTGCATTTTCTGAAAAAATTCAAGGTTGTTTCTTAAAATAATGGTTGGTCTGTTGGCATGTTAGTCTGTTAGTAAAATAAAGAACTTTAATATATAGAATACATATATATTCCTAAATCCCAACTCAGAACTTCGAACCAAGAACTCAGGATTTATTCCCGCCTTCAGTCCTCTGTCTTCAGTCTTTCATCTCCTGGCAATCTACATTTTTCACTTTTCATTTTGCATTTTGCAATACTCAAGCTCCCCCCTTGACTATCCAAAGTATTTTTATTATCACTCTTTTATGAACAATAAAATCAAGGCATTTGGTGTAATAGCGATATTGATTGTAGGGATTATAGTGTACAATCTCCCGATTTCGATTTCTTATGCGCAGAAGATAACTCTTTCTATCTTTACCATAGCCGCTCTTTTATGGATGACAGAGGTTATTCCTCTTTATGCAACTGCTTTTGTTATTGTTCTCCTTGAGACATTATTTTTAAGAGATTTTCCAATTGGAACCTTTTTCCATTCATTTTTTGAACCTATTATAATTATCTTTCTTGGCGGGTTTGTTTTAGCTACTGCATTCCAGAAATATGGTGTTGATTCAATATTAGCACGCGTGATTTTATCAAAGACTCCTCCAACTCCCTTCGCCATTCTTTTATCTGTTATGTTTATCACTGCAGTTCTATCTATGTGGATAAGCAATACTGCTACAACAGCACTTATGATAGGTGTTTTAATCCCAGTGTTAAGGGAACTTGAGGATGCGCGTTTCAGGAAAGGATTAATCTTGAGTATACCATTTGCTGCCAATGTGGGAGGTATTGCTACTCCAATTGGAACACCACCAAATGCAATAGCTATAGGAATTTTAGCAAAAAATGGGGTTGATATTTCTTTCCTTAAGTGGATGGAACTTGGGCTTCCTATTTCAATATTCGGGATAATAATGATTGCCATTCTACTTTACTTGATATTTAAACCCACAACTCATAAACTATTTATTCCTCTTCCGACAAAAGTTCCCCTTAAAGCTACTCAAAAACAGATCATTGCCGTTGGAATTCTGACAATTCTGCTCTGGTTGACTGGACCCCTGCACGGATACAGTTCCTCTGTTGTTGCTCTTATTCCCATAGTCATATTTTTCGGTTTTGGTTATTTGAGGAGAGAAGATTTCAACAGTATTGGTTGGGATATATTGATGCTTGTGGGTGGAGGTTTAGCTTTAGGGACTGCAATGCAACAGACCGGGTTATCTTCCTGGATTGTAAGTCAAATTGACCCAACAAGATTTGGGATTATCTGGTTAGTGGTTATATTTACCAGTGTAACCCTTATTTTCACCACATTTATGAGTAACTCCGCAACTGCTAATCTTCTTATTCCACTTATGGTTAGTCTATCCGTAAGCCCATTAATTTTATCTATTGTCGTTGCAGTAAGTTCTTCTTTTGCAATGGCTCTTCCAATTTCAACCCCTCCTAATGCTATTGCATATGGTTCTGGAGAGATTAAGGTGAAGGATATGGCAATAGTAGGGGTTTTGATTGAGGTAATAGCGCTGGTATTTATGGTATTTGTTGGACAATATTTAATAAAATTTTTGATAGGAGGTTAATAATGGAATCTGCTAAAAGAGAACGTTGTCCAGATTGTGGAAGTATGGAATTCATCAACAATATTTGTATAAGAGAAGGTGAACCAATCAACGTCTTTGTCCAATGCTCAAAATGTGGTTCATTTGTCGCAAGATACACAGTAGATTGTTATACTTCTAATAAAAGATATGAATCTTTATTACAATTTGTTTCCAAGCGTTGTTTCGACAGTGGGAGGATTACAAGCAAGAGACTCAAATCTTTTGACGAAGAAATAATGGAGGAATTCGAACACTGTAAACAGCTAATAAAAGAGAATGAGGATAGAAAAAGGATTGAGGAGATAATAAGCAAGTCAGAGGAGGAGAAATGATTTTTTCTTTAATACTCTCTTTCGTTAATCTTTCAGTTGCTACATCAGAGCGTTCAAGAGCTCTCTATTCAAATCCCGCAGGTCTCTCTATACATCCATCCCCAGAAATATCCATTAGAACAGAAGATTTCTGGCTTTCAATGAACATTCCTTTCTTTGGATCGGCATGGGGAGTTCGACTAATGGGTGATTCTATAGAATATATGGTTGGGGGAAGTCCCTTACATTTCAAGGATAAGTTATCCATTGGCTATTCGTATTTCTCCTGGAACGATAGATATACCATTGGAGTAATGGCTAGGCCCACATGGTGGAGCTCACTCGGAATCACAACAACCTTTCCAGGCAGAGATGGTTATGACTTTAATGTTGGTTTTGCTCTTATGCCTGGATGGAACAGGCTCATCTTGTCTTCCGATTTTTATCTCGACAAAGAAGAGAATGATTTTAATTTAAGTGTAAAGTGCTTGAGTGGAATGCTTGAAATATTAGATGGAGTAAAATTTTCTATTGCATATCTTCCAGAAAAGGATGATTTCAAAACGGGTGAGATATATGGAGGATTAGAGTTTTCCCTGGGTAATTTGCTCTTAGGTGGATACTCATCTTTTGAAGGTGAGACAGAAGGTATTGTAACTGCTTCATTCATTCCATATCCTACCTTAATGCGAGCAAAACCTCGTTCTGTAATCGTTGAAATTGAAGGAGATTATCCTGAAGCCCCTGAAATTAAACGTCTGTTTGGAAGAGAACATTCGTTTTATCATCTATTGAATCTTCTCGTTTATATTCGAGACAATAAAAAGATAGATTCTGTTGTAGTTCACCTTAAGAGTAATTCTTTAGGTCTTGCTCAATCAGAGGAAGTTAGAGAGCTCCTTAAAGAGATAGCAAAGGGTAAGTTTCTTATCGTGTATGCTCACTCCCTTGGTTTTAAAGGGTTGTATATTGCATCATGCGCAGATTTGATAGCAGTTACCCCGGCAGGTAAGGTATTCTTCCCGGGATTATATATCAGCCAGATGTATATAAAGGGGACTCTTGATAAACTCGGTATAGAACCTGAAATTGAAAGGGTTGGTAAATATAAATCAGCCGTGGATATTTTTACAAGGGAGGGGATGAGTGAATCTGACAGAGAGCAGCTTGGGGAATTCCTGGATGACCTCGTAGAGGTAGTAGTTTCTAAGATAGCAGAGGATAGGGGTATAGAGGATGAGATATTAAAGAATCTTATAGATTCTCTTGGTTATTTTATTCCAGAGATTGCAAAAAAGCAGGGATTGATTGATACTGTTCTTTATTTTGACCAGGTAAAGGAGATGGCAGGAATAAAAGGTAAGGGTGAGATATGGAGAGGTAAAAGCATTCCAAGAGATTTTGTAGTAAGAGGTGCTCCAAAGATAGCAATACTTGCTCTGGAAGGTACAATAATTGTTGGGAAAAGTGCACGTTCTCCCGTACCAATTCCATTCTTAGGAGATAAAACTATAGGTTCAGAGACTACAGTTGAGTTACTGGATAAATTAAGAAGGGATAAATCTATTAGAGCCGTTGTCATTCGTATTAATTCTGGAGGAGGAGAAACTCTCGCATCTGACCTGATATACAGGGCAATCCTCCGTTTGAAAGATGAAAAGCCAGTTGTTATCTCTATGGGTAATGTTGCAGCCTCGGGAGGTTATCATATATCAGCTCCTGCAACTAAAATCCTTGCTGATAAAACAACTCTCACCGGGTCTATAGGTATCTTTGGATTTAAATTTGTTACTGAGGGGTTCTATAACAAACTTGGCATCACTCACGATGTAGTAAAGTGGGGAAAGCATGCTGATGCTATGGGTGGACATCGTCCTTTTACTCATTATGAAAGAAGAATGTATGCAAAGATGGTCCAACATGGATATGAGAGATTTTTAGAGGATGTGGCAAAACCCAGGGGACTATCTATCGAAGAAGTAGATTCTGTGGGTATGGGGAGGATATGGAGTGGGTATACTGCAAAGACGATTTCTCTTATTGACCAGTATGGTGGCTTACTTACAGCGATAAAGGTTGCTAAAGAGGAGGCAGGTATAGAACACTTTAGTGTAGTACTCCTTCCCAAGCCATATAAATTCTTGGAGAGATTATTGGGTATAGAAGAAGGATCATACCTCCCAATTCTTAAGATGCTGAATGAGCCTTATCTTTATTATGAACCAGCGAGGTTGGAGTTAGGAGAATAATAAAATAGTCAGTAGTCAGTAATTTAAGGGTTCAAAGGGTTGGGGATTCAAGGATTCGAGTGTTTAATTTTAGGGATTAGGATTTTAACTTAAATAATTCTTATTCCATTCCCTAAACCCCAATTATTTAACTGACCAACGCACCAACTGACTAACTCACCAACCCTTCAACCCAAACAGCTTCTTAGTATTATTGTATGTAATTTCTGCAACTTCTTCCATAGGCATTGATTTCACTTTAGCAATTTTTTCTAGTATATGAATAGTGTATGCAGGTTCGTTCCTTTTTCCTCTCACGGGTTCGGGAGCCACATATGGAGCATCCGTCTCCAGAAGAATATTTCCAACAGGAATATATTTAATTTCATTGGATAACCTGCTGTTTTTAAAAGTGACCACCCCACCAATTCCTACATAAAAGCCCATATCAATTATTCTTTTAGCTATTCTTGCCTCTTTGGTGAAGGCGTGAAATACTCCTTTGACTTTAAAATCCTTTACTATATCAATTGCTTCATCTGAAGAATTTCTTGTGTGAATAACAACAGGGAGATTTTCATCTTCTGCAATCTTTAATTGCTTTTTAAAAACCTCTCTTTGAATATCCCTTGGAGATAGGTCTCTATAAAAATCAAGACCAATCTCTCCTATTCCCACAACCTTTTCCTCTTTGATTAATTCCAGAATCTCTCCTTCAATATCTTCATTGTATGTTTTTGCATCGTGGGGATGAACACCAACAGTGGCATAAACACCTCCATACGTTTCTGTGATCTTTATTGCCTCAAAACTTGATTTTAAATCCCATCCAGGAATAATTATACATTTAACTCCAGCGTCTTTTGCTGAGTTTATTACTCTTTCGAGGTCTTTAGAGAATTTCCTATCCTGAAGATGGCAATGCGAATCACAGATCTGAAACATATATGCTTAAGGGCCACCGTATATACCCATATCAGAGTGGCTACCATCCTGGTCAATAAGCAGTGAATCGCCTGTATCTATACGGGGGGAATCTGGAGTGAGTCTAAATGATTCATCATCCCTGAAAAGTGGATTCAGAGAGATATTTCCGTTAAGGTCAGTCTGGTCATCAACTCCCTGGTAATTTCCCATTTCATTACCCCAGACATTATTGAATTCAATTGGAAAATTTTCCAGGGTTGTATTCATCCAAACCCCTACCCTCGGACATACCCATTCTTCCTTCCAACCATTTTGAACTATAATATTATTTTTAAGTATTCCTTTTGCATTCTTTTCCCAGACAGCAAAGCCACAGTTTCCATTATGATAGATTACGTTGTTCTGAATCTCAATGAAAGCATTGCCAGTGGCAATGCTCCCCCATCCACGATTATCAAATACTGCATTGTTTCTTACAACTACTCTTGAGGTTCCAAAGGCACCAATTCCTTTCCAATGTCCAGAAATTGCGTTTCTGTAAACTAGAGCGTTTGCATCCCGTGTAATCCCTATCCCTGCACCCCTTCCATTTTCTATTAAATTATCGGTAATCAAAGCAGATGAGCCACGATATAGAGCAAAGCCATCCCATCCATTATTTTTAATTTCATTTCCTATGATAAAAAGTTCTACGCCTTCTCTACCAAATACACCACCAATTCCAACCACGACTGTATCCACTCTATGGGTATTATCAATGACCCGAACATTTTCAACTGTGACCCTGCAATTCTTCCCGACAATTCCAGCATCGGTAGTATTCCCATTAGGGTCACGAACGTCTCCTGTCACAGTGAGATTGCCGATATAAGATGTATAATTCTCTTCGAACAGAACTCCATAACCAGCATTTGTAATCAGTATCGTACTATCCTTATCTTCACCGATGATTACAAGTGTCTTTCCTTTGATATGGAATCCGGCAGTGGCATTCACTTCTGTGAGAGGGTTTTCACAGTTCCCGCAGATTTTCTCAAGGTAGGGTGTCGGAGTGGCTTCATAGCGGCCTGGTTTTATAAAGATAACATCACCTGTCTTAGCCTTATCTATCGTCTCCTGTAGTGTTACTTTTTCAGAATCGGGACAATCAGGACACGGAGGTCCGACAAACCATGTCTTTGAAAAAATAAATAGAATTATAGTAAAATTCATCAATATGAACTATAAATAAATCAATTTTTTTGTCAACAATTTATGTTTTATAAAAATATATTACTTAAAATTAATTTTTTAATTGACAAAGGGAAATTATTAATTAATGATAAAATATAAAAGGTTTTAGGTCTTAGGAATTGGAGGTTAATAAGTTTTTCTGTTACTATGGTAAAGCTTGTTTTTATTTGGATTTTGTGAATGATCTTTGCGTCTTGGCGAGAGAATAAAGTGGCAAAAAAGGAGGAGATATGGAACAATCTGAAGTTTTTTCTTTATTAAAATCAGGTGATGTTAAGATTGTGAGATTATGGTTTACAGATGTCCTTGGTAGGGTTAAGGGATTCTCAATCGGTCCTGATGAGGTAGAAAGAGCCATTGAGGAAGGAATTAATTTTGATGGTTCCTCCATTGAAGGATTTGTAAGGATTGAGGAATCTGATCTCACTGCAAGACCTGATCTGGATTCAACCTATGTTATACAAGAGGAAGGAGACAAAAAATCTCTGATTTTTATATGTGATATTTACTATCCTGATGGAGACCCTGTGGAGTCGTCTCCTCGATATGTTTTTAAAAAGATACTCGAAAAAGCTACAAAAATGGGTTTTAAATATTTTACAGGTGTTGAACTTGAATTCTTTTATTTTCCTAACAATAAGGATATCTGCGTGCAGGACACCAAGGGATACTTTGACATAATTCCCTACGACTCATATGATAGTGTATCCGAAGAAATTGTTAAAAGATTGAATAAGATGGGGATAACTGTAGAAATGGAACATCACGAAGTTTCGGGAAACCAGCATGAAATTGATATCAGATATGATGAAGCTATGAAAACAGCTGACCATCTGCAGATTGCAAAGTATGTGGTAAAGGAGACCGCAAGAGAAAAAGGAATCTACGCTACATTTATGCCAAAACCTGTGTTTGGAGTGAATGGTTCAGGACTCCACGTACATCAATCGTTTTTTTCGGATAATAAGAACCTATTCTATGGAGGAGGAGAAGATTACAATCTTTCCTTGATTGCGAAGAATTATATTGCAGGAATACTTAAATATTCAAAGGGAATTACCTCTGTAACAAATCAATGGGTAAACTCCTATAAAAGGATAGTTCCTGACTATGAGGCACCAGTCTATATATCCTGGGGGAGGCAGAACCGTTCGGCTCTACTCAGGGTTCCCTCGTTTATGAGGCCATCTTCCTGTAGAATTGAATACAGGGCACCAGATCCAGGTACAAATCCTTATCTTGCTTTCACCGTTATGCTTGGAGCTGGACTTAAAGGAATAGAGGACGAACTAATGCCCCCTGAACCAGTCGAAGAAGACATATTTACAATGTCTGGGGAAAGGAAAAAAAGCCTCAATATTGAAGTTCTTCCAGATTCACTCTATGCAGCTATCCTTGAGACGGAAAAAAGCGAACTGGTGAGAGAACTTTTTGGTGATACATTCTTCGAGAAATACATATTGAATAAAAAAGCAGAATGGGAGAATTATAGAATTCAGGTTACCGATTATGAGATAAAAAAGTATCTATCGTTGTAATTCTATTGCAATAGAATTACAAAGTCCAGAGTCGAGAGTCTATAGAGGCTGTGCCATAACTAAATAATAATAACATTTCATAAAAAATATTCAAAATTACAACATCGAAAATAAGAAGGCTGTGTTACTCAAAAAGCCCTCTCGGAGGATGAGCGGGCATGGTTCTTTGATTGCCCAACTTATTGGCTCCCAGGTTAATCAAAGAGAGCGAGTCCGAGAGCGGGAGTGGTGATTTCATCGCTGGGGAAATCAACCACATCTTTTTGAGGGATACAGCCTTTTTTCTACCCAATGGTGAGAAATGTAATTTTGGCACAGCCTCTTTAGTCTTTAGCCCGATTAAAACCTATCCGTGGATTACTTCACGTAAGCCGAGTATGAAGAAAGTTCGTAATGACAGATTCCTTATCAAATTTACACAAATTCATCTGTGTATGAAGTAAACTTCCCATACCTTACATAATCCTAAATCCCAACTCCGAAATCCTGATCCTTAATTTTTTGACTGTAGACTCATGACTCTCTAAGTTTTATTTCACAGCTCCAGGACATATCTACTGACTATTTTCTTTAATTCCCCATACAAATCATCCCTATTTCCCATTGTAATTTCATATAGATTATTTCCCGCAGCAATATTGGTCAATTTTCTGTGTATCACAGCTACAATAGATTTATTAGAATTCAGGATCTCTTTAACTGTGGGCATGAAATTTGGGTTTTTCATCTCCATAGGACCTATCTCATCGATGATGTAAATATCCGCTTCTTTTTTAATTGCCTGGATTCCTTTATCAATGCCTCCTATTTTAACGTAGTATCTTCCAAAAGGAATGCCAGGTGGTTCGATTGATGAAAGGATAGAAGTCTGTCCATCAGGTATTGTAGTTAATTTAAAACCCGTCCGTTTTCCCTGTTTCCTCACTTCTTCTGTATAGAATCCAGTTACGTTAAGACCTTTCTCTAATAATAGTGATGTTAATTTCATCATAAGTGTTGTTTTCCCAGTGCCAGGTTTTCCTGTTATGAAAATTCTCATGTTACTACCAATCTTATAAATGAAGGACTTGCTCTATCGAAAAGCGTCTCGGAAGGTGAACGGCCATGGTTCATGAGACATAGGTCTCATGGGAGCTCGCCCCGTGGAATAATAATTCTTGCATCAAAGCACCCTATTCCACGGGGTAGACCTGAGAGCTGAGAGGCAATTCCCTCGCCCCATGGAATGATATGCTAAGCAGTATTCTTAAGTATTCCACGGGGCGAGCTGGGGGAATTGGCCTCATCTTTTCGTAGGGTAAGTCCGAAATTCTCATTGCTTTTTAATTATTGCTATGTATGTTCCCATTTTTCCATCGAACGTTTTCTTTAGTTTCCATCCTGTATCCCTTAGTATATTATTCATCTCTTCTTTTGAGACTAATAGATAATCAAACCAGGGGGTTCTATACATTTTATATATTATCCTTAAACGCAGTTGTCCTGCCATTCTTCCCTTTTTTCTATTTCTTTCATGATATTCCATATGTTCGGGAATATCTGTGTCGTATGGATCCCTGGTTTCTGCTATTATCATTGCCTTTTCAGTGGTAATTATGTGAAACTTTCCGAGTAACTTTTTTGCCTTTGTAAGATTCTCAAAGAGTCCAAAGTTATTACCCATCATTATTATTGTATCAATTTGACCAAGATCACCTGAAATTTCATCTATAGATAACCCTCTTACATCCCTGAGCCCCCTCCTTCTACATACCTCTACTGCAGAAGGTGAAATATCTATACCCGTAACTTTGAATCCTTTTTCCTGAAGGTAAAGTGAGTGCTTACCTGCACCACAACCGATATCAAGCACCATTCCCTTAACATATTTCATTGCCTCTTTTTCATTTTCATTCCACTTTTCATAAGGTAAAAAGTATATTCCAGGACCTCCACCTACATCAACATATCCGTCATCCCTCTCTACCACTTCAAAGGACCTTTTACCTTTAAGATAGGCTAACATTGCCTTCCCCTGAGCATCTTCGTATTCTTGTAGCATTTTCTACTTTGCTATTTACCTCAATTTTATATGAAGGAGAGCCTTAGAACCTTACTCTATGGTAAGGCTTTTAAGATCCCTAGGATAATACGTCAACATTTCTATTCCATCCTCATTTACGAGGATAGTATCTGAGTGGCGAAATCCGCCAACCTCGGAAACATAAATTCCTGGTTCTACAGTAAATACCATTCCTGGCTGCATAACGGTGCGTTCTCCAATGTCTAAGAATGGAGGTTCATGACACTGAAGACCAATGGAATGACCTGTGTGGTGTCTCCAGTAATCCGTCAGGTTATGGTCTTTGAAGAACTTCATTACCACTTCATCTACATCGCTGCATTTAGCCCCCGGCTTTATAGCGTTGAAGGCGATTTCCTGGACTTCACACATCAACTTAAAATACTTTTCCTGTTCCTTTGTAGGTTCGCTAACGATAAAAGTTCGCTCAAGCTCACTTTGATAACCGCCGATAATCGGACCAGCTCCAGTTCCTAAAACATCCCCTTCTCTAACAATAGTATTCCTTGTCAAAGCATGTGGATAAAGAGAATGCTTACCAATTTGTCCCCTGAACCCAGCAAAAGCATAATCAGCGAATCCTGTAAAGTTTTTGTCTTTTTCTCCATAAGTTTTTACCAAAGCAAGGGTTGCTTTTGTACTTGCCCTCTGGCTAATTTCGTTCTCAGTTAACCCAGGTTTTGTGTATTCTTGTAAGTATGATAAGACGAGGTTTGCCCATTTGGCACTTTCCCTGATAAGTTCAATCTCCTCTGGGGATTTTATTACCATCATATCTTTTATAATATCAGGGACTATCTTAACTTCTGCCTCAGGAGTTATTTCCGAAATTTTGGGACCATGATATCCAAAAACAGTTGGTGCTCCATCACTATCCACCCCTATTGTTTTGCCAGTAAGGTTAAGTTCAAAAAAGAGCTCCCTAAGATAGTCCATAGGGTGCTTCAACCCAGGATACTCAGGATATGTTTTAACAATGACATCAGGAAGGTAAAGTTCTATGTGGTCCTTTTCCAACTCAGGAACAAGGAAAAATACTTCATCTTCGGAAAGTAATAATGCTATGGGACGTTCAGTGGGAATGAATTTAAAATTTGTTAGATAGAATATCTGGTGTGAATCAAATAGACACAGTGCATCCAAATTTCTCTTTTTAAACTCTTTTGAAACGTTTTCCTTTCTACGATTTAGTTCCTCTTTACTGACTTCAAGTCTCATACCCACCTCAGTCCTCCTTTATTCGGATGACCTCAACCTTTACCTTTGCGAGAAGAGCAGCCATTGCGCCCAGGGCTGCCAGTACTGGAGCGACGATTGTAAAAGCTCCACCAACCACTACACCTGTTGTCAATGGTATTTCCATTAGAAGCTCACCACTTGGTTTTCGGATAATTAATCTTCGAATGTTACCTTCTTTGATTAATTCCTTTACACGTTCGACAAGTTCACTACCGGCAATCTCGATTTCCTCAATCCAGGTGCGTTCTTCTTTTTCATTTTTATAATTCATTTTTTCACCTCCTTTTCCCAACCTTCATATAAATTCTCTTTCCAGTATTAAATTCAAACGGGATAGAATTTCAGTTGTTATAGAGTGGTTCTTCCTTGAGATATGTTATAAAGCTATCAACCAGAGCGTTCTTGAATTCACTCCCCTGAGTGGCGATAAGGACTTTTTGTTCCAGAAGAGGACTGCCCATCTCAAACGATTCAGCCTCTCCCTGAATATTTAGCAGTAAATAGACACCAAAGGCGATGAGGAATAAAACGACTAGAGAACCAATTACTATTAATGTTATTTTTAGTGCCTTCAATTCCTCCTCCTTTTAATTTGAAGGTTTTGAAATTTTAACTATACGGTATTTCACAAGGTTTACTCCAGGTCATTGATTCCTCATATTCTAATGAATATTCTATTAAGAACAAGGCGAGAAACAATGCCACCAACACAATAAGCTAGAGCAAGTGCACCAAATACTCCTTGTATCCCGAATATGTATGACCCCACAAACGCAAAAGGTATATATAAGGTAAACATCTGAATAACGCTTAAGATTGCCGCATGGAGTGGTTTATTCAGTGCGTTCATAGCAGAGGTTGAAATTAAAAAAACGCCCTGCAGGCCAAAGCCTATAGGAACGACCCAGAGATAGAGCATAATTGTTGATGTAACCAGAGGATTATTACTAAATACTGAAGCAATCGGTCTGGCTGCTAGTGCAAGTATAAGGTACATTGTTGCTCCCCATCCTAATGAAAACTGGTTGCTATATTTTATGCATGAGAACATCCTTTCGTGCTTACCCGCTCCCCAATTCTGTCCTACAAATGGTGTGATCACTGTTGACAGAGCTCTAACTACTGTAATAGCAAGGAATTCAATGCGAGATGACACACCATAACCTGCAACTGCTGCAGGTCCATATTTTGCAAGAATACCGGTTATGACACCTGTCGTTAGGGGAATAATAATTCGGGCTCCTGCTGCAGGTAACCCTATATATAGAATCTTTTTCCATGAGTTAAATATAGCTGCGAGTTCACATCTTTTAAATGAAATCATTTTCTCTCGATGAATGAGAACATATA